>FUFK010039326.1_pt1 | contig 28941 bp, 33 predicted proteins | sample 1021851 | NCBI WGS metagenome assembly FUFK01 (sample SAMEA51879418, study PRJEB19060) | metagenome
CGGGGTCGTCGAGCCACGTCGGAATGTCGCGTCGCGCGTCGAGCACGCGCCATATGTCGATGTGATCGTCGCGTTCGACGTAGAAGACGAGCCACGGAAAGCGGGCGAGACGGCGATGTCGCAGACCCGGCAACATCAGTTCGTGCGCGTAGCGCGGAGAGCCGATGCCCGGTTGCTCCGCGATCGCTCGGTAGACTGCTTCTAGCGAGGTCACGAAGCCGAGCGCGACATCCGGCCCAGCCTCGTGAGCATAGTGGTCGATAGCGCTCTCGACGTCGCGATGGGCCTCGTCGCGGGGGACGACCCGCTTCATGGTCATGCCGTGCGGCGAGCCCGCACGCGCAGTCCTTCGAAATAGTCGTCGTCTGCTGGGGCGCCCGGGGTGGATTCAGCGCCGTCGAGCAGCAGCCGGCGCAATCGCTGGCGGTCCTGGTCCTTGCGGATGAGTTCGCGGACATACTCGCTGCTCGTGCCGTAGCCGCGGCCGGCAACCTGCTCGTCCACGAAAGCCTTCAGGGTATCGGGCAGCGAGATGTTCATCGTGCTCATGGCCGCAATAGATAAGCGGTTTGGCAAAATTTGGCAAGGTGAGCCGCCCGTCCTGCGTCTTCTGACGACTAGGTCAGACACTTTCCCGATGCGAGAAGCCCGGGAATGAACAGCCGTGGCACTTTACCGGCGGGGTAAAGTGCCACGAGCGGTTGTCTTCGCGGCGAGAAGCTGTGGGGGAGGTGATCGGCTCAGTGGGGAACAGGCGGGCGGGTAAAGCTCGCCAGGCTCCTCGAGCAGGGTAGCGGCTGACCGGCACCTGCATGACAGACTGATATAGCTCAGGGACGATTACATCTCTGATCCGGCACCCTTTCTGGCGGGGCGCCGTGGGGCAGCAATCCAGGCTTCGCTGGGTGCTTTGTCGGCATGTTCAACGAGGCTCGCTCCTGCCCGGCGATCCATCGCTAGGCGGTGCGGGTCGCGCAGAACGGTCGGGGAAACCCATGTTCGAAGGGGCAAGTTGTACGGTGAATAGCGAAGAACCTGCTGGAACGGGAGTGCCGGGCCTCGATGACATCCTCGGTGGAGGGTTGAGCCGCGGCAGAGTCTTTCTCCTCGAGGGCCTGCCGGGAACGGGCAAGACCGCGGTCGCGATGCAGTTCCTGCTCGAAGGGGCCCGGAACGGAGAGAAGGTGCTGTACCTGACGCTCTCCGAAAGCGAGGAAGAGCTGCGCACCGCCGCCGCGGCGCACGGGTGGGCGCTCGCCGGCGTCGAGATCGTGGAGTTGATCTCCCCCGATAGCCTCGTCGACGAGAAGCAGCAGCAGAGCTTGCTCTACTCGTCGGACCTCGAGCTCGTGGAGACGACCCGGAGAATATTTGAGGCCTTCACGCGATCGAAGCCCGACCGGCTGGTCCTCGACAGCCTCGCGGAAATCAGACTGCTTTCGCAGAGCTCGCTCCGCTACAGGCGACAGGTCCTCTCGTTGAAGCACTATTTCGCGGGCCAGGGCACGATCGTGCTGATGCTCGACGACATGACGACGGAGACCGAAGACAAGACCGTTCACAGCGTCGCGCATGGTGTGGTCTGCCTGGAGGAGCTCGCAAGAGAATTCGGTCCGGAGCGCCGGCGGATCAGGGTCGCCAAATATCGCGGGCGAGGCTTTCGCGGCGGCTATCACGACTTCGTCATCGAACGAGGCGGCGCCCGCGTATTTCCGCGCCTGATCTCGGCCGAGCACCGGTCCAGCTTCGAGCGCGACAAGGTCACGACCGAGATCGCCGAACTGGACGCGCTGACGGGGGGTGGTCTGGAGCGTGGATCGAGCGTGCTGATCCTGGGCCCTGCAGGAACGGGAAGGGGGCACGCTCCGCATCTCGGCATCCGAGCGGCATTTCAGCGCGGAAAATGACGAGGGCCTGAGCCCAGGCAGCTATATCAGCCTCGCGGTCTCGGATACCGGGATCGGCATGGATGAGGAGACAGCCACGCGAGCCGTCGAGCCGTTCTTTTCGACAAAGGGGCCGGGCAAGGGAACAGGTCTTGGCCTTTCGATGGCGCACGGTCTTGCGCGGCAACTCGGCGGAACCCTCAGGATCAAGACCGCCCCGGACGCCGGGACTCGGGTGGAGATTCTCCTTCCCGTGCCGATGGAGACCCCGCAGCGCGCGGCGCCACAGGTCGAGGGAACGCTGCCCCAGGAGGGAACCGCCCTTCTTGTCGACGATGACGATCTCGTCCGTTCGAGCGTCAGCCAGATGCTCTCCGCGATCGGCTATGAGGTGACCGAGGCGAAATCTGCGGAGGACGCGCTGGCGCTGGTGAACAGCGGCATGAACCCGAGCGTCGTGGTCACCGATCATCTGATGACAGGGATGTCGGGCGCGGCCCTCGGCAGCGCGCTGCGGGCCCGCACGCCCGTCCTGATCGTCTCGGGCTATGCCGAGAGCAGCGAGATCACTCCGGAGTTTCCGCGCCTCATGAAGCCCTTTCGGCAAGACGAACTGGCCGCGAAACTGGCCGAGATCCGGTCGGCGAAAAGCGCGACCGGTGACTCCGCCTAGACGAAAGGTACTCGGTGTTCGGATGGGGGCCTTGCGGCCCCCAATCCTTAATAGTCCATAGCGGGAACCGGTGCCGGCTTTTCGTCCTTCGGCAGCTCCGCGATGAGCGCCTCGGTCGTGATCAGCAATCCCGAGACCGACGCCGCATCCTGGAGCGCAGTGCGCACGACCTTGGCCGGGTCGATCACGCCGGCCCGGACGAGATCTTCATACTCGCCTGTGGCAGCGTTGAAGCCCCAGTTGTAGTCCGATCCCTCGCCGAGCTTCCCGACCACGTAGGCGCCGTCCTCGCCGGCATTGTCGACGATCTGGCGTGCCGGCGCCTTCAGGGCGCGGCGGACGATCTCGATGCCGGCTTTCTGGTCGTCGTTGGCCGCGGAGAGGCTTTCCAGCGCCTTGACCGCGCGCAGCAACGGGATGCCGCCCCCGGGCAGGATGCCCTCCTCGACCGCGGCGCGCGTGGCGTGAAGCGCATCGTCCACCCGGTCCTTCTTCTCCTTCACCTCGACCTCGGTGGCGCCGCCGACACGGATCACCGCGACGCCGCCGGCGAGCTTGGCCAGACGCTCCTGGAGCTTCTCACGATCGTAGTCCGAGGTGGTCTCCTCGATCTGCGCCTTGATCTGGGCNNCGCGGNCNTCGATGTCNGNCTTCTGGCCGGCGCCNTCGATGATCGTNGTGTTCGTCCTTGTCGATCACCACCTTCTTGGCGCGACCGAGCATGTTGACGGTGACGTTCTCGAGCTTGATGCCGAGGTCCTCGCTGACGACATTGCCGCCGGTGAGGACGGCGATGTCCTCGAGCATCGCCTTGCGCCGATCGCCGAAGCCCGGCGCCTTGACGGCCGCGACCTGGAGGCCGCCGCGCAGCTTGTTGACGACCAGGGTGGCCAGGGCGTCGCCCTCGACGTCCTCCGCGATGATCAGCAGCGGGCGGCCCGACTGGATTACCTTTTCGAGCAGGGGCACCAGCGCCTGCAGGTTCGAGAGCTTCTTCTCGTGGATCAGGATGTACGGATCTTCCAGCTCGACCCGCAGCTTCTCGGGATTGGTGATGAAATAGGGCGAGAGATAGCCGCGGTCGAACTGCATGCCCTCCACGACTTCGAGCTCGGTCGCGAGGCTCTTTGCCTCCTCGACGGTGATGACACCTTCGTTGCCGACCTTTTCCATCGCCTCGGCAAGGATCTGGCCGACCTCGGTGTCGCCGTTCGCGGAGATCGTGGCAACCTGGGCGATTTCGCTGTTCGCGCTGATCCTGCGCGCATGCGCCTTGAGATCGTCGACCACGGCTCCGACGGCGAGATCGATGCCGCGCTTCAGGTCCATCGGGTTCATGCCGGCGGCGACCGCCTTGGCGCCCTCGCGGACGATCGCCTGGGCGAGCACGGTCGCGGTCGTGGTCCCGTCGCCGGCGAGATCATTGGTCTTGGACGCGACCTCTCGGATCAGTTGCGCGCCCATGTTCTCGAACTTGTCCTTGAGCTCGATCTCCTTGGCGACCGTGACACCGTCCTTGGTGATCCGCGGCGCGCCGAAGCTCTTGTCGATCACGACGTTGCGGCCCTTCGGCCCGAGCGTCACCTTGACCGCGTCTGCAAGCGTGTCCACGCCCCGCAGCATGCGGTCACGCGCGTCGGTCGAGAAACGGACTTCCTTTGCAGCCATTGTATCGTTTCCTCCTATGTTCGCGTGGATTTCTGTGGGTNCGCCGCCCTATTTNGACGACGCTTCGGTNTCGACGATCCCGAGGATGTCGCTCTCNTTCATGATGAGCAGTTCCTCNCCGTCGATCTTGACCTCGCTGCCGGACCATTTGCCGAANAGGACGCGNTCGCCGGCCTTGACGGACAGCTCGACCAGCTTGCCGGTCTCGTCGCGGGCGCCCGGCCCGACGGCGACGACCTCGCCCTCCTGGGGCTTCTCCTTGGCAGTATCCGGGATGATGATGCCGCCGGCCGTCTTTTCCTCGGCTTCGATGCGACGCACGGCGACACGGTCGTGCAGGGGACGGAAATGCATGCATTACCTCCAAAGCAGATCATGATGTGACGACCCTCCCGTTCGCGGGGAACGGTCGTTTTCGGCATAGCTAGGAAGGCGATTTTCGACCATCAAGACATTTCCCGCACTTCCTGGCGCTTCAGCCATGTGAATGCCGATGCGCGCACAATCGCATGGCGCGCGGTCAGACATTGCCTCAGGAAATGCGGCGACGAGGTGATATAGATCAGCAGGCGATTGCGACCGATTCGCTACGGGACCGTCCAAGAGAAGAGGAAAACGTCGGCAGGGACGGACAGCCCATGATCTCGCTTGGTTCAGTGCTCCAGAGGCAGGGTGGCGCGATCGGGTTGCCGATCGTGAGCGCGGTCGCCGTGCAGCGCCTGATGAGCTTTACAGATGAGCTTTACAAAAGACCGGTACGTTTCAACCGGCTGCCGCACCGTGTCAGGAAGGCGCAGGACCGGACCGGCACATGCTNCCTCGNTNGCTGCACCATCCGTTGGAGATTTGCAGATGAACACGCCAATTGAAAGCTCCGGCGCGGATTTGCACGACGCCTCGGGGCGTGCGGTCTCTTACGACGCCGGTCTTCGCCGTTACATGCTTGGCATCTATCGCACGATGGCCCTGGGACTGGTCCTTACCGGGCTCGTCGCCTTCCTCGTCGCCAGCACGCCAGCTCTCTATCAACCGATCTTCAACACGCCCCTCANATGGGTCGTGATTCTGGCGCCGCTCGCCTTTGTCCTGTTCTTCTCCTTCCGCGTCGAGCAGATGAGCGCCAACACTGCGCGGATCGCTTTCTATTCATTCGCGGCCATCATGGGACTGTCGCTGGCCAGCGTCTTCCTGGTGTTCACCGGCACCAGCATCGCGCTGGCGTTCTTCTCGGCGGCCGCCCTGTTCGCCGCCATGTGCCTGTGGGGTTATACGACCAATGTCGACCTTTCGCGCTGGTCGACCTTCCTCATGGTCGGGCTTTTTGGGGTCGTCATCGCGAGCCTTATCAACCTGTTCCTTGCCTCCGACATGCTGCAGTTCGCCGTTTCGATCATTGCCGTGCTGGTCTTCACCGGCCTTACCGCCTGGGATAGCCAGCGCTTGAAGAGTCAATATTTCGCCTATGCGGGGACAGAATCAGCTGAGAAGCTCGCGGTGATGGGGGCGCTATCCCTTTATCTGGATCTCATAAACCTGTTCCAGCTCCTGCTCAACCTCATGGGGGAGCGTGAACGAGCATAGCGACGTCACATCATGCGCCCTTTAGGGTGCCAAAAAAGGAGGCCTTATGGTTGGAGTCAAAGTCGATGCCGTTTCCGGCGTGTCCGACGCGGTCGGTCAGCAGATGTTGGGGACACTGCGCCGCAACTGGGGATGGATCGTCTTTCGCGGTGTCCTCGCGCTCGCGCTTGGCGTGGTATCCTTCCTGTTCCCGCTCAGCGCCTTGTTCGCCTTCGCGATGCTGTTCGCCGCCTATGCGGGCGCCGATGGAATCCTGTCCTTGGTCGCGGCGGTGCGCGGCGCGCGTCACAAGGAAGAGCGCTGGTGGGCCTATGTGATCCGCGGGATCATTGGCATCGCGACCGCGATCCTGTTCGTGCTGATGCCCGAGGTCATGACCGTCGGCTACGCTCTCGTCACTCTTGTCATGCTGGCGATCTGGGCGATCGTGACGGGCGCCCTTGAGATGGTTGCCGCAACGAGCCTTCGCAAGGAAATCAGGGGAGAGTGGTTGATGGGCCTCTCAGGCGCCCTCTCGGTATTTCTTGGGATCGCGATCTTCATCCTGCTGGTCCTTGATCCCCTGACGACCTTGCCTTCGGCCGCGTGGGTGATCGGGGCCTATGCAATGTTTGCCGGATTCGTCCTCATCGGCCTCGGTCTGAAGCTTCGGCGAGCTTGACCGTGCCACGGGAAAATGAAGCCAATAAAAAGCAACGAACTGAACTCCAACCAGGGACCAATATGATGTCTGCTTCCGAGAAACCCACACAGCCTGTGAAGGCTGCCGAGAATGACAGGACACAGGCCGAATTAGCCTCGATGCGAGACGAGCAGTCCGCTGATGAACTGGACCCGGTGGAGGAAGCTATCATTGAGTCGTTTCCGGCCAGCGATCCTCCTAGTTGGACGCTATCGGGACCAAAGCAGGTTCTTCGCCCGAAAGCGTAGGAGTACCATGATCCGGACTCTGCCCGGTGGTCGGGTTACCCAGCGCTATTGGCGCTTCACCAGAAAGCTGGCGATTAGCGACTTCCGGCGAGCAATCCTGTATCGTCGCGATTCGATGGAAGGGCGACGTAGGTGCCCCGGGTCTTGATCTGGTCGCATGATGCCAGCGTCGAGATACGGAGCCTCCGGAAGATGAATGATTCCCAAAATTCTCGTATCCGCCTCGATCAGCAAGTAGACCAGGCCTTCGACCGGGCAGCCGGCCATACCCTGCACGACCCCCTGCTGCTCTCGCAAATACGGACTTGCAACACGGTTTGCCAGTTCGCGTTTCCGATCAGGAGAGACGACGGAACCGTCAGGGTCATCAATGCCTGGCGCGCAGAGCACAGTCACCACCGGCTGCCGACCAAGGGTGGCATTCGCTTCAGCCCAAATGTCGAGCTTGAGGAAGTCGTTGGCCTAGCCTCGCTCATGACATACAAATGCGCACTGATGGACGTGCCCTTCGGAGGGGCAAAGGGGGCGATCCAGATCGACCGCAACGAATTCTCCGCAGCCGAACTCGAACGGATCACGCGCCGGTACGCATTCGAGCTGCTCCGCCGCAACATGATCGGCCCTGCCAGCGATGTTCCGGCACCCGACTACGGGACGGGGCCGCAGGAAATGGCCTGGATCGCCGACACCTATCAGCAAATTAACCACTCGGATCTGAATGCGCTGGCGTGCGTGACGGGCAAGCCTATAACCTTGAGTGGGTTGCGTGGTAGGACCGAGGCGACCGGGCTTGGCGTGTTCTATGGTCTGAGGGAAGCCTGCGCTCGAGAGGCCGAAATGGCGCGGCTGGGTTTGACCAGAGGCCTCGAAGGTAAAAGAATCGTCGTGCAAGGATTGGGCAACGTCGGCGGGCATGCAGCGACATTTCTTGAAAATGGTGGCGCGAAGATCATCTGTGTCATCGAGCATGATGGAGCAATATTCAGGGAGGCTGGCCTGCATATACCGGATGTGATGGAACATCGAACCCAAACTGGTTCCATCATGGGGTTTTCTGGCGCTCAAGACCTGCCTTCGTCGATGCTGGGACTTGAGCTCGACTGTGACATACTTGTGCCGGCAGCACTCGAAAATACAATCCACGCTGGCAATCAGCAGCGCTTGCGAGCACGCATCATTGCGGAAGGGGCCAATGGTCCAGTGACCGCAGACGCCGATCGCGCGCTGTCCGAGCGCGGTGTGATGATCATACCTGACATCTACTTGAACGCAGGAGGGGTTACGGCCTCCTACCTTGAGTGGCTGAAGAACCTCGCTCATGTACGCTTCGGGCGCATTGAGCAGAGATTTGATCAGGGGGCCTATCACAGAATTGCCGGCGCGAGTGGTCGCAAAATCGAACCACCCGTCCTCGCCACACTTAAGGGGGCAGACGAGATTGATCTAGTGCATTCGGCACTTGAGGACGCAATGTCCAGCGCCTTAGCCCAATTGCTCGAAGCAAGAGGGCGGCATGGCACAGACCTGCGGACCGCCGCAATGATCGTTGCGATCGACAAGATTGCCGCATGCTATGGCCAGACGGGTATCTTCCCGTGAATCACTTCGAGCGTGACGATCGGTCAGCGTCTGCAAAACTCATCTCGCGGTCCAAGAAAGATCTAGGCGGATTGGGCTTGGCAAAATGCTTCGTGCCGATGAAGCGACCAAGCCTCTCAGTGTCCAGCCACTCCTTTAAATCATACGCGGCAAGACATAAAACGCCAACGCTGTTCCGCGAGGTGGCCAGTCTGCTGGAACTCTCATCCATGTGCGCGCTAGGCGATGCCAACTCCCTGTCCCGGCGAGTCTCGTTTTCCAGCCGCCACCCTTCGACGCGCGCAAGAGCTTTGGCCGACTGCCTGCCGGGTTGGCCCCGCGCCGTGGGCCCGCCGAAGCCAGTACACGGCGCACTATCTCCAACGGTCTGGCACGGCCGATGCAAGATCTGCTGATCACTTCCTTCAGCCTGCTTGCGGCATGCACTTTTGCGGCTGTTGTGGCAGCGATTCTGAGAATGCCTACTCTTACCGGCTATCTGGCGGTTGGCGCTTTACTTGGTCCGTCCGCCGCGGGAATCTTAATTCCAGGAGGCGCGCTTGACTTTCTTTCAGAGCTTGGCGTCGCATTGTTGTTGTTTCTCGTCGGACTTGAATTCTCTCTCGGTCATTTTTGGCTGATCCGTAAAACCGTACTGACAGCCGGCGCCCTTCAGATGGTCGTCGTGGCGGCCCCCTTGGCACTTGGCCTGACTTGGCTCGGGCTGCCCGCCCGAGATGCCAGCTTATTGGGTGTCGCGGCGGCAATGTCCTCGACGGCCCTGGTCAGTCGGCAGCTGGCGGATCAAGGCGAATTGACAACTCGCCACGGTCGCAGCGCCATCGCGGTGCTCGTTTTCCAGGATCTCGCCGCAGTGCCCCTTCTGGCGATCATGGCAATATGGGCACGGGGCGGGGATCCGAAATTCGAGAATGTCCTTATCGAAGTGTTAGCGGTTCTCGCGCTGTTTGTGGTGTGCGCCCTCGGGTCGCGCCGCCTTTTGCATGGTCTGCTCCGTTGGGTGGCCAGCCGCGACCACGAAGAATCTTTCGTTCTCTGCTCTTTGTGCGTGGTAGTGGCGTCTGCGGCCGGAGCGCATGCCATCGGCGTGTCGGCCGCGCTCGGCGCCTTTCTTGCGGGCATCGTGCTGGGCGAGAGCGACTTCCGGCACCGAATGGAAAAGCATCTTCGCCCCTTTCGTGATGTGCTTTCGGGCGTGTTCTTCGTCGGCATCGGCTCGCGCCTGGATTTCGCGCAGGTAGTGACAACGCCTGGCGCGACAATGGCCTGGCTACTGGCACTGGTTCCGATTAAGATCATCCTCAACACCCTAGCCCTGCGCGCCACACGCATGTCCGCGCTCGATGCCTGGCGCACCGGCATTCTCCTTGGGCATGGTGGCGAATTCGCCCTGTTGCTGCTCGGAATCGTCTTACAGCAAGGCCTGATCGCCGCTTCGGTGGTACAACCAATGCTGCTCGCGCTGGTGTTGAGCATGGCACTGGCCCCGCTGTTGATCCGAATGCATGACATGCTGGCTCTTCTCCTGAGCCGTTCGCGTGGCCTCAAGCCGCCGCCGCAGGCAGAGGAGGGAGCCATTGCAACGACTGCCAAGTCATTGCGGAACCACGTGATCATATGCGGCGCGGGGGAACTCGGCCGTGACTTGAGCCGCATACTAACGCAGGCAGGTATCAGTCACCTGCTTCTGGAGTCCGATGACGAGGAGGTGGCAGCGGCGCGAGCGACTGGCGCCCCGGTGCATCATGGCGATGCCAGCCGACCGGAAACGCTGCAAGCTGCAGGATTGGAAGACGCTTGCTTGGTCGTTCTAACCTTTGCCCGGATTTCGCCGGCACGCCGCATAATAAAAACCGTTCACCGGTTCCGGCCGACGCTCGATCTGGTGGTTACGTGCTCACGCGAGAATGAGATTAGCGCCTTGAACGCTTTCCCGAATGTATATCTGTATCGCGAATCCTTTGCCGCCGCTATCGGCATAGCGAGACAGATAATGTTGCATCTTGGGAAGGCGGACGACCTCGCTGTGAGAAGCTCATTAGATCAACCACCCTTCCCGACAGCGGTATAAGGATAGCGCTTTCATGAACGTGAATCGCAAAACGTCTTTCCAGATCCTGCTGGATGAATGGCGATTGCTCAACTTCTATGGACGCTTCGAGCAGGTCGTCGCGCTCATCCTGTCTGCGGTAATCGCAGTTATCATCGTGGTCTCGTTGATCCAGCTAATCGGCGCTGTCTTTACGCTCCTCATCATGGGCGGCTTCAATCCGATCGACCATAGGATCTTCCAGAGCGTGTTTGGCATGGTCATGAACTTGCTAATCGCGATGGAGTTCAAGCATTCAATCGTTCGTGTCGCGCTGCGCCAGGATAATATCATCCAGGTCAAGACCGTCCTCCTGATCGCTCTAATCGCACTTGCGCGCAAATTCGTCATACTGGACCCGGAGGTTGGCGCGGAAAAGATTGCCGCGCTGGCGGCCACTACGGTGGCGCTTGGCTTGACCTACTGGCTTCTGCGCGAACGAGATGATCGAACGTCGCCTGAGAGCTTACCCCCCAAGTCTTACATGCAATAACCCGTTTTCTTCGAGCCCGTGATCGAGTCGCGACGCCAAGCTTGACGCAGCTTAATAAAATAGTCAGTAGGTTGTGCTGCCTTGCCGTGTTATCTATTTGGGATGAATAAGTCCCGAACCGGCGCTCGTCTAAAGGCTCGCTTGTATTCGCGGCTGAACTGAGAGGCGCTGGTATAGCCGATCGCGAAGGCTGTCTCGGTCACGCCGTGACCATCGGCCAGCCTGCGCCGCGCTTCGACTAGGTCGTAGATCTGTAATTTGCAGTCGCTCGGCGGTTGTCCCTTGAGGGTCTCAAGGATCTGTCCGCACTCGCCGATCCGAGGATCGGTCGTGCTGTATCGGGTCTCACAAGGCCGGACGTTGCATTGACTCGAAGCGGGCTCGGGAGCCCATCTGATAACCTTCGCAGATCGTCCGTCCCTGCGTTCCCTCGCGGGACACCGCCATCGGGTCAGCTGGAGAGCATCACCGCTGGCGAACGGGAACTTATCGCATTTCAGGCCTCGAACAAGGTGCCGTCGCGGAGCATGGCGTGCATGATGACGGCGAGGCGGCGGGCGAGCGCGACCCGGGCTTTCTTGAGGCCGCGCCGCTTCGCGATCTTCAGCGCCCAGGTCTTCAGCGCGAAGGTCTGCCGCGTGCGCGTCAGGATCGAGTTCGCCGCCTCGTAGAGGAGCTTGCGGACGGTGCCGTCGCCCTGCTTGGTGATCCGGCCGGTCCAGTCGAGCTCGCCGGACTGGTGCCGACGTGGGACGAGGCCAAAGTAGGCGCCGGCTGTCCGCGACCGCTTGAACCGACCCGCTTCATCGACGGCNGCGGCGAACGCAGCCGAGGTCTGCACACCGACGCCCGGGATGCTCATCAGCGCCTGACAGGCTGGAATGGCCGAACTTCACGAGTGGCTGAACGCGCAGCTCGCCAAGATTTCCCGCAACCACGACGTTGCCAAGGCCATCAACTACATGCTGCGCCGCTGGAGCGCGTTCACCCGCTTCCTCGACGATGGCAGAGTCTGCCTCTCGAGCAAAGCCGCGGAACGGTCGCTGCGTTGTGTACCTCTCGGGTGTAAATCGTGGCTCTTCTGCGGCTCGGATCGCGGTGGCCAGCGCGCCGCGATCGCCTACTCGCTGATCCAGACGGCACGGCTCAACGACGTCGACCCGCAGGCTTGGCTCGCCGATGTCCTCGCCCGCGTCGCCGATCACTCGGTTAGCCGGCTCGATGAGCTTCTGCCGTGGAACTGGCAAACCGCCCGGCTCGGGCTCGCTGCCTGATGGCCCACGTCAACAAGGTCCATTCTGTGCGAACCATCGGATTGGTCGCCCAGGAACTCGATAAGACCGAAGATGAGATTACTGTTCTCGCTCTCGGCATGGATATGGAAGATGGGCTGATCTGAGTCTACAGCCCCGAGCACGAAGGCGGCATCATGGCGTTCACCAACTGCGGCATCGAGAACCTCGAGACGCTGATCGCCGACCAGGAAATCGCCAAGAGATAACTTCCCCGCGGCCTTCGCCGTATGGCGACGATGAATCTTGCGATGTTTGGATTATTTGTGGCCGACAAGTTGCAAGGAAATTATAATAAAGGGCTGAAGAGGCGGGCAATATTTTCAGCGCACTTACGTGCCAGGCCACGGCACTCCCACATACATGTATTGATTTTATCGCTTTGTTGTAATCGATCGCGTTCGATTCGGCCAAGCGCAAGCGCTGCCGCCCGATCATAGAGCACAATGCTGATCTCGGAATTGAGCGCGAATGACCGAATGTCCACATTACACGATCCGACGACAGCCACTGTCTCGTCGATGCTCATGTGCTTGGCGTGAAGGAATCCCGACTTGAAAAGATGGATCGTGACACCGGCGTCGATGAGTTCAGAATAATAAGACTGCTGGGCGAGATGAACCAGGGGGTGATCTGAGTAGGCAGACAACAATAAACTCACCTCCACGCCTCTCCGTACGGCGATCTGCAATGCTTTCAATAAGGGGTCAGTAGGAATGAAATACGGCGTCGCGATCACGACGCGATTCCGCGCTGAGTGTATGAGGGCAACAAATAGCTCATCGACACCTCCCTGCTTGATGTCGGGACCACTCGGAAGAACCTGCCCAAGGCTCGTTCCCGCATCTTCTGCGGGCGGGTAAAGGTGGTGGTCAACAAGCTCCTGTTGCGTCTCGAGGAACCAATCGGCGACGAATACGGCCTGCAGTTCGCCGACTACCGGCCCACGCGCCCGGACCATGACCTCGCGGTTCGGCCAGCCGAACCCATGATCGGCGTCGATCACATTTTGAGACCCGATATAGCCTACGCGCCCGTCGATCACAGCGATCTTGCGATGGTTGCGCAGGTCGAAACGCGAGGAGCGACCAAGGATTCGAATGGGCAGAATTTCTTGCACTTCCACACCCGCCGGTTGGAGCTCGCGTCTGATGCGAGCCGCCCACCTGCGTGAGCCGATCGCGTCTACCAGCAGCCTGCACACCACGCCCCGACGCGCCGCATCACACAGAGCGGCCATCACCCGCCTGCCCGTTCGATCAGCGGCAAAGATGTAAAACAGAAGGTGAACGTGACGCTCGGCGCGCGCAATGTCATCGACGAGACGATCGATCGTCTCGTCGTAGTCGGTGAGGAATTCGACCGCATTGCCATGTAACGGGGGCATCTGGCCAATCGAACTGACGAGCGACGCAGTCGATGCTACGTCTTGGGCGAGGGCGGCAGGTCGAGCGACCCGAGCGATGCTGGAGACGGACCGGTGCATGATCGGCCATAGCTGCGCTACCCGCAGGCGGCGCCACTGGGGGTGATATGGACGGCCGATTGCAAGATAGAACACGAGCCCGATCCACGGAGCCACAAAAAAGAGAAGCAGCCAGCTCTGAGTCGCGACTGGTGATCGTCGGAAGGGCACGACGATCAGTGCACCAAGCCGTATGGCCCATGGCGCCACGGAAAACAGCCACTCAAGAGCGATCGCGGGGGTCATCCGAAGGCGATTGGCCGACTGACGCCGCATGCGACGAAGACTTTCGGGAGCGGCCGCGCGGATGCGAAAGTGCTGCTCGGGCGGTAGCGCGCCTTACCGGTACGGCGTGCGCAGATTTCCAAGGCCGCTGAGTCGAGCGAGCGGCAACTCGAGTGGTTCATCGCAAAATTGTTTGGCCCATCGGCTTGCCATTCAAGGTGACGATCGGAGAAGCCGCGCATGTTGCTGCTCCAGTCCCATGAGCTTGTAGGTCCTTGCACGATTGCCTCTCTTCGCGACCGTTCTTGCGTGGCCAGTTAGCAGGTTCATTTCCCCACGAATGCATGTTCGGGCCGGTGAAAATGTCCCACTCTACGATATGCCCCATTCTGACCTAAGTCAGTAGGGAGCCGAACCGAAGTTGCGAGAAGAGGGCAATGAATTCAGGCAATGGCTGTTTTTCAAGGAAAAACGGGCAAGCGCAAGCTCGGATACTTGCGACGCTCCTACCTCGACTCGCGCGGCAAACTCTGACGCCATGCGCGCCGCCGCGGTTGAAGCCAGGTCGGGATGGCCGTGAGGGCAATAGAACGCGGACCGGGATGGTGATGCGTGGATAAGCCGCTTGTCAGGGGCGGCGTGACACGCGGCCACAGCGCGGCTGAGTCTGGAAGGGCGCCCGATACTTCCGCGGTAGTATCGGGTCAGAAACTGCCCCGCGCTGCTCGCGGTAGATGCAGGATGACTCGGGTTCCAGCGCCAGGGTCGCTCTCGACCGCGATATCACCGCCAAATTGGGTCGCGAACCTTCGGGCCTGGCCCAACCCGAGACCGGTTCTCTTGAGCGACTGCCTCGTCGTGAAGAACGGATCGAAAACGCGGGTCAGAACGTCGGACGGGATTCCTTCACCGGAATCGATCATTTCAAGCCGAACGAAGTCGCCAGCTGCGCCTGCGCGGCTCGCCGTGCTTCGGAACGTGTTGTTGGCCCGCAGGACCAGCACGCCACCCCTTGGCATCGCGTCGGCGGCGTTAGCCAGGAGATTTGAGAGCGCAAACTGGAGATAATCGGGGAAGACGCGTACAGGCCAGAGATCACGTGCGATCTCTGTCCGAAAGTCCACGCTCTCCCCAAGGATTTCGCGGACCCGTGGTTGCATGTCTTGGATCACCGCTTCAACCGAAACCCGGTTGGTCGTCACGCCGCTACGGGCGCTGAGATCCGCTATATCGTCGGCCAGGGCGGCGGCATTCCGGATGGCGTGCTTCATGCCGCTCACGATGCGCGCCAGTTGCTGCGGATTCGGCCCACGCTCGATCGAGACCAGACCGGACGCGATTACCGCAAGCATTCTATCGAGGTCGTGCGCCATTCCACCCATCAGCATGTCAGGTTGGCCAACGAACGGATCGGTGGGGCTGCTCAAGACTGTCGTGATATCCATGACCACTCCTTCGGTCGCCAGGCCATGCTGGAGCATATCGCGGCCGGCGCCGACCGGGGGCTGAGCTAAATCAGTGCTGGCCCGGTCAGAGCGCTTACCGATGAAACTCGCTGCCGGCCGACGCGGACGAATGATCGGAAGCAGCAAAGTAGCGTGGAGAGCTTTGTGCCTTAGCTGGCGAAACAGCGCAATCACGCACCGGCGCGTTCGGCCTCAGGCGACCGGCCACCCAGCTTCTAGTCAGCGTGCCAGGCATGTCGGCGCTCCGCGATGACGCTGTTCGAAGAAGGAGTTAGATGCCATGTCCATTCGTGATCTGATCCCCTGGAGCCGTCAGGAGAACAAGGTTCCTGCTCAGGTCAGCGCTGCGGGCGCTGCGAGCGACCCGGTGCTCTCGCTGCACCGGGAAGTGAACCGCCTGTTCGAGGATTTCTTCCGCGGCTTCGGTGTGCCGGCGCTCGCCGGCGTCGAGCGAGGGCTCCTCGCCCCGAGCGTCGAGCTTGCCGAAACCGACAAGGAAATCCGAGTCACGGCCGAACTCCCCGGACTCGACGAAAAGGACGTGGAAGTGACCGTCGAGGAAGGCGTCCTCACGCTCCGTGGCGAGAAGAAGTCGGAGGTCGAGGACAAGGACCGGGGTTATTCCGAGCGGAGCTACGGGCGATTCGAGCGCCGCATCGGCCTTCCCAATGGTATCGAGCAGGACAAGGCGAGTGCCACGTTCAAGAANGGNGTTCTCACCGTCACGGTGCCGAAATCGGCGTCTGCCGCCGAGAGCGTCCGCCGCATCGCCGTCAATTCGGGTCAGGCATGATAGTTACCGCCCGTGGGCCGCGTGCCCACGGGCGGGGCCATCTCAGTGATTGCGCCCGTTCTGGTGAAGTTGTCCCACTCCCGGCAACGGCATATCACACATGATCAGAGCAGAAGGCGAGGGTGCTCCCGAGTTGACAGGGTATAGCCCGAAAGGTTGATCATGAGCTGCCGGTTGCGGATCACGAGCGAGTTCGCTGCGATCGCTGCCAGATCGCCGCGGCGAAGTTGCTGCATCGAGCGGCTGACATGGGTCTCAGATAAGCCGAGGAGGTCAGCCAGATGGCGACGCTGCAATGGGAAATACGACATCGCATCGTGCCCGAGGTCCAACGCAACGAGGCGATCTACAAGCTCAAGGAGGAAGTAGGCTAGGCGTTCAGCGCCATTCTGCTTCGCGACAAGCGCAATGCGGCGATCGGCGCGGCGCTGGTCCTCCATGAGCGCGAAGACCATCGCCTCGGAGAGCTGGCTCTGCCGCTGAAACAGCTCGTCGATATTGCGCCCTGTCAACACGCACAGCGTCACGGGGGTTAGGCTTTCGACACCGCTCTCCGAATCACCCAGCATCAACTGTTGAAGACCGATCAGGCTACCCGGCAGCAGAATGTCGATGATCTGTCGTTGCCCGGTTGGTGTAAGCTTGTAGCGATATGCCCATCCCGCATACAGCGTGTACAGCTTTCCGGCGAACCGCCCAGGCTCGATGATCACGCGGCGCGCAGGAACATCTATCTGATTACTCTTGAGGGCGCGCACAAAGCTGAGCTCGGGCGCTGTAAACTTCTTGAACAGCGCCAACCGGCGAAGCGCGCAGTCTTCACACGGTATGAAGTTCATTCGTAGTCCGACCCGTCCGCATAGCCAGTGCGCTATAGCAGAGGTGGGCCCACATGTCACACGGCCGCTGCGTGGGCCCGGCGCCGTCAGATCGTGACCACCGCCGCCGCGAGACGCGCAAGCCCGATAGGATCAAGGATTTCCAGGTTGCGCCCATTCACCTGCACATAGTTATGCCGTTGCAGCAGAGTGAATGTACGGGTCACGGTCTCACTGGTTAACCCGAGATGGTCGCCGATGTCGGCTCTCGACATGAGCAGATGGAAGTGGCGACGCCCCTCCAGCCTCTGCATGAGATCGAGAAGAAAGAACGCCAGCCGCTCGATGGCATTCGACCGCCCGAGCAGGAAGCCGGTGCGTAGCGCGATCCGATAGGTCCGCAGAAACCAGGTCGTGATCGTGGCGCATGTGAAGTGATCGAACTGCGACAGGCCCTCAAGCACGCTGCGATCCGTCATGATGAGCGAGGTCGGGCACAGGGCCTGGGCGAACTGGCTGCGCACCTCGTCGCGTTCGAGCAGAATGAATTCCCCCGGCAGGTAGAAGCTACCGATCCACCGGCGACCATCCTCGGAGATGATGCTGGTTTGGATGGCGCCGGAGAGGATCCAGTAGAGGCCATCCGACTCGGGCCGCGCAGGGAGTTCCTGGCGGTCCTTCAACATGATGAGCTTGGAGTTGAAGCCATTTCCTAGAGGCGGAGGAACGACCTTTCGCCCGCGATTCATCGCGGGCGTCTCCGTCTCAAATAAGCAGCCGAGCCGTTCCACATGTCACGACGCGTAACATATGTCACGGTGATGGGCAATCTCAATGGCCGAGTCGTGCCACAGTTTGACCGGCAGAAGGCTGAGCTATGTCAGGGCGGCAGGGGCGCGGGCCTGCAATTCCACGGCCGACCGGAGAATATTGATGCCCACATTGATCAGGACATCGGCAAAGATCGCAGTACCGCCGCCCGTGGCAGCCAAGTCGGAAGGCGGCGGGGCGCTTCAAGATTGGGCGTTCGGGCGGGTGGGCCGCGCCGGGGGAGTCCGTGCACNAGCCTTTACCAAGGCGTTCGAACACTCGCCTGCCTTCGAAGAGCAGAGGCCTTTGGCAGAATCGTGCTCCGCGGACCGGCGACGCAATGTGGACGGTCGATGTTTTTGTGGACTATGAACCTTGGGCCGCGATGCCTTTTCAAAGGAGTCGACTGATGAATCTGGTTCCTAAGCCAGAGTGGGGAAAGTATCTCGATCGGGTTTCCCGGGGCATGGTTGGGTTGCGAGCTGAGATTGAGGTCGCCTCGCTCGAACTCGGCGATCAGATCGAGGCGCAATACCTGCCGATTGCCGGCATCTTCTATGACCACAAGGACGACTTGGTGGGTGTGACGCTCGAGGGACTGGATCACATGATTCGCCACCCGCAATCGATCTACGTCGAAGAAAGCGGCGACGGCGTTGCGGCGATCGCCGTGATCGATGGCGACGGGACGAATCACCTCGTAAAGCTGAGGCGGCCGCTTGCGCTGCCCGCTCCCGACCAATGAACTCGTACCTTCAACAACCAAGGGGAAGATCATGAAACGCAGTTTTTTAGCCGCGACCGCGGCCTCGGCCCTCATTCTGACGGCGGGCTGTTCCAAGCAGGACGCCAACAACGAGGCCGCCACGAATGCCGCCACCGGGGCGGCCAGCGCCCCGGTGGCGGCGACGCCGGCCCCGCCCGTCGACCGCGCAGAACTGCTCCAGGACGCCGTTTCGGCGCTGCAGGAGACGCAGAATGCGCTTGCCGCGCTCGACAACAAGGACGGCAAGGCCGCGACCGCCGCGCTCGAGCGCGCCACCGGCAAGCTCGAAATCGTGCTCGCGCGCAACCCCAGCCTTGCTCTCGCTCCGGTCGATGTCAGTGTGATCAGCTACGACGTCCTGGGTTCTGTGGATGCCGTGAAGGCACTGCGGAAGTCGGCCGAGGAGGCGCTCGAAGATGGACGGTTGCAGGAGGCGCGCCATCTCATCGACGGGCTGGCGAGCGAAACCGTTGTTCGGACCAGTAATCTCCCGCTCGCGACCTACCCGGACGCGATCAAGGCCGCCGCGGCTCTCATCGCCCAAGGCAAGCTGGACGCAGCAAAGGCGGCGCTCGAAGCTGCGCTCGGCACGATCGTGATCCGCGACGTGATCCACCCGCTCCCGCTCATCCGGGCAAGCGCGGCGATCGAAGAGGCGCGCAACCTGGCTGCGAATGCCCAGCGCGGCGCCGGGGATGAGGCGAGAATCAAGCAACTTCTGAACACTGCGCGTGAACAGCTCCGGCTCGGTCAGGCGTTGGGCTATGCGACCAAGGACCAAATGAAGGAGCTGCTGAAAACGGTCGACGAGATCGAGGAGGGCACCAAGAACAAGGGCGCGGCAACGAGCATTTTCGACAAGATTCGCGATTTCTTCAAGAAAGCAACTCAATCGAGCCAGCCTGCTCAGAAGAAGTGAGTCAGCGCAATCTGACAACACTGCCAGTGCCGGCGCGCGCGGGTTCGATGTGGCTGCGGGTGGATAGCTACTGAGACCATAGGACGAGGAGCGCGGACTTTGCGATCCTGCAAAGTCTGCACTCCTCAAGCCCGACTGCCGAAGGACGGTTATATGATCGTTCATGCCCCTCGCTCGCCAAACGCATCGGGGTGGGATCCGGGGCGGGCCGAACGGATTGTCGGACGGGTTCGGCGATGGAATAGACGGAAGCCGAGGCGGACAATGCCGCGGTCCGCCGCACCGCAAATGACATGAGTCAGCCAGCCGGAGCGCTCTCCCGCTCACGGTCGCGTCTTGCCGGGCTGCGGAGGAGTGCGGGATTCGCAGGCGGGCCCACGCCGTGCGAGTGATGTTCGTCATCGATGCTTCCGATGGTGGCGATGCCTCCTCGGAGGGCCGCATTATGTCCGACCTGACCGTTCGAGCATCCAAGAGGAGGGCGACATGCCGGTCATACGATTGGAAACCAAAACGGTCGCCAAACCCTGGGGCCGATGGTCGACTGGACCCTGGTTCGATGACGTGGCCGCGCGTGAGGAGCCCGTCGGCGAGATCTGGTTCGAGCTGCCGCCGGGAAGCGGGCTTGATGACCCCGAGCTGCTGGTCAAGTACCTGTTCACGAGCAGACGGCTCTCGGTCCAGGTTCATCCTGACGACGCTACCGCGAAGGCGTATGGGCTCCCCCGGGGCAAGAGCGAAGCCTGGCAGATCCTCGAGGCCGAGCCGGGGGCGAGCGTCGCGCTGGGACTGCGGACATGGGTTACCAGGGAGCGGTTGCGCGCCGCGGCCAGGGATGGCTCGATCGTCGGCCTGCTCGACTGGAAGCCAGCGCGGGCGGGTGACTTCTGGTACGCGCCGGCAGGCACGATCCACGCCATAGGCGCCGGTCTCAGCCTGATCGAAATCCAGCAGAATGTGGACGTCACCTATCGGCTCTATGACTATGGTAGCAATCGCGAGCTCCATCTGGACGAGGCGGTGGAGGCTGCCCGCCCGGCGCCCTACGAGGCTCCATTCGCCCCATTCGAGTTGGCGCGGGGCAGGCGGGTGCTTGCCGCCGGAGGGCCGTTCGTGGTGGAACGCTGGGCCGACGCTTTTACCGGCATTCTGGCGCCGCGGCGAGGCGAGCCGGTTTGGCTGATACCCCTCCGGGGCGAAGCGGTCGTGGGATCGGAGCCGATTGAGCCCGGCGGCGTGTGGATCGTCGCTGGCGATGCCGGCGTCAACTTCACCGGCTCGTGCGATCTTCTCGTCGCCTATTCGGGCCGAGCGGTGCACGAGGCGCTCATCGGCTGATCTTGAAGTGGACCGGCAACCCTGAAGCGGGCTCCCGATCGAACCGAAAATGGCTTGTTGAAGTGAGCTAGATCAGTGCCGGACGGAGGTGCTGCGCATAGCGAAGCCGATGATCCCGCCTCGGTGGGCTTCTCCAAGGATGGGCCTTGAAATGCCTGCTAGCCCGGTTCGCTGCACCACAATCCTGACATTGCTTCTGGCCTGCGGGAATCCCGCGATTGCGCAAACTTCCACCCCTTCGTCTTCAAGCCCAACCGAAGGCCGCAGCGAGCAGTACAACGTACCGCCGCCGCCTGGCTACAAGCCGCCTCCTGGCCGGTTCGTGCAGTCGGATCGCGAGCGCGAGGAGGATGATCGCTACAGCCGCGAAGCCGAACGGTGGGCGGCAGAAAATTGCATAGCGGACCGTCGGAGCAACATCGCTGCAGGCGCGGTGATCGGCGGGCTGATTGGAGCGCTTGCCGGTTCAGGGCTCGCCGGTCGCTACGATAGAGCCCCGGCCACCGTCCTTGGCGCGGGTGCAGGCGCGGTCGCGGGCAGCGCCATCGCGAGGAACGCCAGCCCCGACTGTCCGCCCGGGTTCGTGGTCAAGGCAGCGCCCGAGCCTTTCTATCCGCCACCCGTCTATCCGCACGTCTATGTGGCGCCGCCGTGGTATGATCCCTGGGTATGGTACGGGGGCCACTGGATCTACAGGCCCTATCCCTATCACCGATACTGGTACAAGCGCCACTGGCGACGCCGCTAAGTGCCGGAGGAGCCGGAAGTCCTTGGTGTGCCTGAGCCGCTATGGCATGGGTTTGCCACTCCGGAGCATTTGGCCGAGAGCCTGGTCCGAGAGGTGTCGGGCATCATCACCGATCGTCTGGAAACGGAAGGCGCCGCCTTCGTCGCCTTTCCAGGTGGCCGGTCGCCTGTGCGCGCGTTCGAATTCCTTGCCCCGCGAGCGAGCGGGTGGCGTGGGGTCACGATCATCCCCACCGACNACCGCCTCGTGCCGCCGGGCGACCGGCTGTCCAACTATGGTCTGCTGGAGAGATGTTTCGCCGCGGGGCAAGCACGGCTCACCCCTCTTGCAAGACCACCATTCGATGATCCTGCCGCAGCGGCGGACGCAGCCGAGCTGAGGCTTTCGGACCTGGCTTGGCCGCTGGATCTGGTCTGGCTAGGGTTCGGTCTGGACGGGCATGTTGCCTCGCTCCTCCCGGGACCGGACCTTGCCGTTGCGATGCGTTATCCTGACTGGAGGCGCGTCGCCGGCATCAGGCCCGTGCCGCTTCCGGCCGAGGCGCCGGTGCCCAGAGTGACGTTGACGCTGAGCGCCATTCTCTCGGCAAAGCGACTGCTTATTTTCGGCAGCGGCCAGGACAAGCTGAAGGTCGTCGAACGGGCTCTGGAAGAGGGTGCGGAGTCGCAGATGCCGCTCGGCATCGTCTTAGCTAAAGCAAAGTGCCAGCCCGAACTATTCTGGAGCCGATAGCTTCGAACTTTGTCGCTGGATCGGCTCGCTTCGCGACGTCTCTCGGGCAGGGCCGACGCAGCAAGCTCTTTGCGAAGGGGCATGGGAGCGAAGGCTGGCAAACGCGTAGAAGATGCAGGAGCGAGCCCGCTCCTTCAGAGCACTGACAAAGATCAGCGTTTCGCCGAGCCGCCACGCTTAGATTGCCCAGGTCTTTGGTGCTCGATCGGCTCGCCGGAAGGCTGGTCGAGCTGAACGACGGGAGATCCTGGATGCGGAGGCTCGTTTTCGTTCCCGCGTTGCTGCTGGCAGTCGCTTGCGATACGCGTAGTCACGCCCGACGGCACCGCTGAATGCGGACGGTTCCGGTCGCCTGGAGTCGGCCCGTGGCGCGCCCCCGAGCTTCGCCGATCTTGCCGCCCGTCTCTCCCCGGCTGTGGTGAACAGCTCGACAACGTCGCGTGTAAGGGTGCGGAGAATGCCCGACTTTCCGGGCGGCCTTCCGTTCGGCGGCCTGTTTCCCTTTCCGGAACTGGGCCGGCCGCCCGCTCCCCTTAATGCCACGTCGCGCGGATCCGGATTCCTCATTTCGACAGATGGCTACGTCGTCACGAACAACCACGTCGTCGCGGGTCGCGGCTCGGGCGTGCAGGTCCAAGCGATCAAGGTCACGCTGACCGGCGGGAAGGAATATCCAGCTCGCGTGGTCGGGCGTGACGAAGCCTCAGACCTTGCTGTCCTCAAAGTCGAGGCTAATAACTTGCCCTTTGTGCGCTTTGGTAACTCGCCGGGCGCGCGCACCGGCGACTGGGTCCTCGCAATCGGGAATCCCTATGGCCTTGGCGGCACGGTGACGGCCGGGATCGGCCGCCACTTGTCGACTCCGGCTGTTGAACGAGAGGAATTCGAATGAACCTTGAGAAATATACGGACCGCGCAAAGGGCTTTCTTCAGGCCGCGCAGACCGTGGCGATAAGACTTAATCATCAGCGCATCACGACGGAGCATATTCTCAAAGCCCTGCTCGAGGACGAGCAGGGCATGGCAGCCGGCCTGATTCGCGCTGCCGGCGGCAATCCGGATCTGGCGGCTAGCGAAGTGGACGCTGCGCTTGCCAAGCTGCCTTCAGTCACCGGAAGCGGGGCGTCCCAGCCTCCCGGACTCGACAACGATGCCGTCCGGCTCCTCGATCAAGCCGAGCAGATCGCCCAGAAGTCCGGGGACAGCTATGTGACGGTCGAACGGCTACTGCTGGCGCTCACCCTCGCGACAGGCGCGGCGGCTGGCAAGGCTCTGGCGCGAGCGGGCGTGAAGCCCGAGGCGCTGAACGAAGCGATCAACCAGCTTCGCGGCGGGCGCGCCGCGGACACGGCAAGCGCCGAGGATCGCTACGATGCGCTGAAGAAATTCGCCCGCGACCTCACCCAGGCCGCGAGGGACGGGAAGCTCGATCCGGTGATCGGCCGGGACGAGGAGATCCGACGCACGGTTCAGATTCTGGCGCGTCGGACCAAGAACAATCCCGTGCTCATCGGCGATCCCGGCGTTGGTAAGACCGCGATCGTGGAAGGGTTGGCGCTCCGCATCGCCAATGGCGACGTTCCCGACACGCTCAAGGATCGCAAGCTGATGGCGCTCGACATGGGGGCGCTCATCGCCGGCGCGAAATATCGCGGCGAGTTCGAGGAGCGTCTCAAGGGCGTGCTCGACGAAGTGAAGGGGGCCGAGGGCAACATCATCCTCTTCATAGACGAGATGCACACGCTGATCGGCGCAGGTAAGACGGAAGGCGCGATGGATGCGGGCAACCTCTTGAAGCCCGCGCTTGCCCGCGGCGAGCTGCACTGTATCGGCGCGACCACGCTCGACGAATACCGTAAGTATGTCGAGAAAGACGCGGCGCTCCAGCGCCGGTTCCAGCCAGTGTTCGTCGGCGAGCCGACGGTGGAGGACACGATCTCCATCCTCCGGGGTCTCAAGGAAAAGTACGAGCTGCACCACGGCGTGCGGATCACGGATGGGGCGATCGTCGCGGCGGCGACGCTCTCCAACCGCTACATCACCGACCGGTTCCTGCCCGACAAGGCGATCGACCTGATGGATGAGGCGGCAAGCCGGATCCGCATGGAGGTCGAATCCAAGCCGGAAGAGATCGAGACGCTTGACCGGCGCATCATCCAGCTGAAGATCGAGCGGGAAGCGCTCAGAAAGGAGTCGGATGCCGCATCCAGGGATCGCCTGACGCACCTCGAGCATGATCTCGCGCAGCTTGAGCAGCAGTCGGCGGAACTTACACAGCGCTGGCAGGCGGAGCGGGAGAAGATCCAGGCCGAGGCCAAGCTCAAGGAGCAGCTCGACCAGGCTCGCCTCGAGCTTGACCAGGCGCAGCGACGCGGCGACCTCGCCCGCGCTGGCGAGCTGAGCTATGGCGTCATACCGGGTTTGGAGAAGCAGCTGGCCGACGCTCAGACGGCGAGCCAGGGCGCGATGCTGCGCGAGGAGGTCACCGCCCAGGACATCGCGGCGGTCGTCTCGCGCTGGACGGGCATCCCGGTGGACAAGATGCTCGAAGGCGAGCGCGAAAAGTTGCTCCATATGGAGGAGGCGCTCGGCAAGCGGGTCATCGGCCAGCGGCAGGCGGTCACGGCGGTCAGCCGCGCCATCCGCCGTGCCCGCGCGGGCCTGCAGGATCCGGACCGGCCGATGGGCTCGTTCCTGTTCCTCGGCCCGACCGGCGTCGGCAAGACCGAGCTCACCAAGGCGCTCGCGGGCTTCCTGTTCGACGACTNNCAGGNGCANNTGNTCCGNATCGACATGNNNGANTTCATGGAGAAGCACNNNGTNNCGCGGCTNATCGGCGCCCCGCCGGGCTATGTCGGCTATGAGGAAGGCGGCGTGCTGACTGAGGCGGTGCGGCGGCGGCCCTATCAGGTGATCCTCTTCGACGAGGTGGAAAAGGCGCACAACGACGTCTTCAACGTGCTCCTGCAGGTGCTCGACGACGGCCGGCTGACGGACGGACAGGGCCGCACGGTCGATTTCAAGAACACGCTGATCATCCTCACGTCCAATCTCGGTAGCCAGTACCTATCCAACCTGGCGGAAGGGGAGACGGTCGAGAGCGTCGAGCCGCAGGTGATGGAGGTGGTGCGCGCGCATTTCCGGCCGGAATTCCTCAACCGGCTCGANGAGATCATNCTGTTCCACCGCCTCGGCCAGGCCGACATGGGTCCGATCGTCGACATTCAGGTCTCGCGCGTCCAGAACCTCCTCCAGGATCGGAAGATCATCCTTGACCTCACCGAGCGCGCGCGTGCCTGGCTCGGCCGCGTGGGGTATGACCCGGTCTACGGCGCACGTCCGCTTAAGCGCGCAATACAGCGGTATCTTCAGGATCCTTTGGCGGACCTCCTCCTGCGGGGCGAGGTCCCGGATGGCTCCACTGTCACCATTGATGAAGGGGACGGCGAACTGGCATTCACGATCCGGATGAAGGGGCCCGCCGAAGGGCAGGCTGATTGAAAGGCACTTCGCGGCGGCGATCCGCTGCCGCGAGGACCTGCAGCGAACGAGGATTTATCGATGGCTGAAAAGCGAGGGGTCGTCTGCCCCCACTGCGATGCCACGAACGCGGTGCCGACCGACCGTGAGCCGCTGGTCGCCAGATGCGGTCGTTGTCATCAGAAGCTGTTCGAGGGCGTCCCTGCCGCTCTCGACGCTGCGCGAGCGCGCAAGCATATCCGCAATTCGGATCTGCCGGTGATCGTCGATTTCTGGGCGAGCTGGTGCGGCCCGTGCCGGACGATGGCGCCGATCTTCGAACAGGCAGCGCGCTCGATCGAGCCGAAAGCGCGCTTCATCAAGGTCGATGTCGACGCAAATCCCGACATCGCATCCGAGTACGGCGTCCAGGGGATCCCCGCGTTGCTTGCCTTCAAGAATGGCAATGTCGTCGCGCGCCAGGCTGGCGTCACTGATCTAGGCACGCTGAGAGGGTGGGCCGAACGGTTCGGTGCTTGAATACCGGCATCGCAGCTTGATCGGTGCCTCGGGTGTGGCAATGTTAGCGGCCGGCGCATCGAATGCCGGCCGACCCCATGTCACGAGCCTTTCTATCCCGAGGCGTCGCCTGGCCAACCCCGGATAGGAGCATCGTCGAATTGAAAACGCTGCTTGTTAAGGGGGGCAGCCCTTTCCCGGGGGGGCTCGTGTACCTCATACGGCAAGTCAATCCGCTCGCAATAACGCACCGCAGCATCACGACTGTCGAAGCGAAGATCGATCTGAAGCAGGGGATCTTCTCCGCCGGTCCAACCTGTTAGCCAATCGACAAAAGGCCTTTTTCTCGGCTCAAACCTGAGCCTCCACTCATTCTTATGCGCGCGGCCGCCTCGCCCATGGTTGGAGGCGCTGGGATAAGGCTCGATGATTGCACGAGCATCATCAGGCAGCGAAGTTAGGTAGCGGCGCCACCATCGCCCATCCTGCGCGACGCGACAGATTGTGGCATGCCTATGATCGAGCTTCTGCTGTCGCATGTTGCGCAAGCGAATGCGACGCAGGCGGCTCCGGATATAACCGGCCGAGCATGATCGCTTTTTATAGAGACGCGAGCCCATATTGACATCTGTCCTTGCCGATGCGGAGCTTGCGGTATTTCATCGGCGATAGGACTGAGCTATGTCAGGATGCTGCTTCTTGAATTGCGGATATTCTGTTCGTCCAGCCCTTGATGGAGATCAACGTGCCAGAAAAATTCGAGCAGAACGTCCTCGAGCGGGTACGAGTGAGGGAGGTTGTCGGCACCGTGCACAACCTCGAAATGCTCGAGGAATTGGTTGTTGCGCTCGGAGCGGCAGGAGTCGACAAGGGCGACATCGACTTGATGGCGAGCCGCGAGGCGGTACTTGCGAAACTTCCCGCAATCTATGGCGACCCGATAAATCTTGCGGAAATTCCCGACCTGCCGCGGCGCGAGCTGGTTACCCGAGATGAAGGGGCGACGGTCACCGGGGTTGTTTTCGGAACGCTAATCTCGCTGGCTGCGCTTGGCGCAGCCCTGCCCGTCGTGGCATCAGGTGGCGCCTTGGCAGCGGTACTCGCCGCAACTGCGGCAGGCGGAACGATTGGAGCGGGTATCGCGAAGGTCGTGCGCAGGGCCATCCTGGGTGGCGTCGGGGCCGATACTCTTGAGCGCGATATTCGTTCCGGTGGATTAGTCGTCTTTGTTCGAGTGCGGGATGACACCCCCGAATCCCAGATTCAGGACATCATGCGAAAATCCGGCGCGCTGAACGTGCACGTGCACGAAATCGAGCTGAAGAAGACGCTGGACGAGTTGCCGCTTGCCACAATCCAACCTGATCCATGGCTCGCCACCTGATCAGCGCGGGCTTGGCGGCCCGGCACGCCGAGAAGTTAGAACAGGTCGCGATCTAACCCTGATCCCATTGCGTGGCTTCTCGGGCGTTTTGCAATAAACATTCGCGTGTCGGCCGCGGTATCATGCTCAATCGCGTGTGAGATACCGGTACACCGTAGATTCGTTGGTAGGTAAGGGCACCGGACAGCGTGACGGGCGGAGTAATAGTATCACGCTGCCCGGTGCAACGGCTCGGCGGCCGGGGGGGGGGCGAGTGGTCCGTCCGAGCCGTATTCCTAAAGCTAACCGTATCCGGCGCGGGCCAGCGCCCATTCGAGTTCGCGCATCGAGGGCTGCACGAGAACCTGTCCCCCGAGCTTGATCGTGGGACTGGCAAGCCTGCCTCCGGCGAGCCATTCGAGCTCCGACCGCACTTCTGGATGGGCTTCCCAGTCGACGAAGCGATACGGGATCCCGGCTCGGTCGAGATACCGCCGAATCATCATGGTGATGCCGCACCAACGGCTTCCGTAGATGACGATCGGAGCGGGAGCTGGGCCGCGTGCTCGATACGCGGACGCCATTATTCGCGTCCCGCATTCGCTGGCGTTCCAACAATCTCGTCGAGCTTGGCGAAGAGCTCATAGATGTCGGGGACATGCTGGAGCTTCGGCGAGATGTGGGCGTAGCGGATGACGCCCGCTCCATCGATGACGTAGAGCGCGCGCTCGGAAAAGCCATCAGCGTCGCGCCATACCTTATAGCGGCGCGCGACTTCTCCCTTGGGATTGAAATCCGCGAGGAGCGGCATCGAGAGTCCGCGGGCGGCGGCCCAGGCGCCGTGGCTGTAAAGGCTATCTACGGAAATCCCGACGATCTCCACGTCGCGCTTTTCGAACTCGCTCCATTCCTGCTGATAAAGGTCCAACTGCTTGCTGCAGCCCGGGCTCCAGTCGAGCGGATAGAAGACGAGGACGATCGCCCGTCCCGCATAGGATGAGAGGGTGACTTCCCGGCCGTTGGCGTCCAGCAGGGCGAACTCTGGCGCTTTCGCTCCCACGCTGAGAGGGGCATTGATCGCATCTCCCTCCATCGCGGGCGCATGCTCGTGGAGGCTTTTCAGATCATCCAGAGTCGCGCCGGCCGGTGCCTCGAAGGCAGGGCGGGCCGAGCCGGCGGAGCGCCACAATTCCTGAATCATGCCGTGGAGCAGCGATAGAGCCTGCTTTTCCGGGCCGTCCGGAAGCTTGGGCGCCAGCGCCGCAAAGTCGGTGCTGAGCTGTTCCAATCGACTTGGCTGGGGGGCCAG
>FUFK010037564.1_pt1 | contig 28919 bp, 32 predicted proteins | sample 1021851 | NCBI WGS metagenome assembly FUFK01 (sample SAMEA51879418, study PRJEB19060) | metagenome
TTCATAAATGTTCATTCTCATGAGTTATTTAAAAGATCTGATGAAAACTTATTTTTTGAATGTCCAGTTTCTATCGCAGATGCTGCTCTCGGTACCTCAATTGAAATTCCAACAATTGATGGTGGTAAAGCTAAAATAAAAATTCCAGCAGGAACTCAAAGCGGAAAACAATTTAGACTGAGAGGAAAAGGGATGCCTTACATGAGGGGTAATGATTTTGGAGACCTTTATGTGCAGGTAAACACCGAAGTTCCAATATCCCTAAATAAAGAACAAAAAGAATTACTAGAAAAATTTAGAGAAATTGAAAATGAAAAATCTAATCCAAGTATTAAAAAGTTCTTTCAAAAAGCTAAAAGTTTCTGGAAAAATTAATCAAAATTATAAAGAACCTGCTAATTTTGGATTGCCGCTAATATCCTTAATTAAATAAGGTTTAACACCACCTTCTTGATCTAATAAATTTTTGCATTTATAACCAAGCCGCTTTAATTTAAGACCTTTACAAGATCTTTTAATCCAAATTTCATCGAAATATAATTTAAAGGCCATTTTTGAAGTTGTGTAAATTCCGAATTTAAAATCCCAACGATTTTTTCCAAAATACTTTTCTACATCTCCATGAGTTTTCCAAATTGTTTGTCCTTTATGATCTACTTTAAGATCACCATTAATCCAAATTTTAAAGTAACCTTTCTCTGGATCAGAATTAAAATTGATGTTGTGTATAATGTCTATCCATTTTCCTTTAAAGCTCAATAATTCGTCCCAATTTAATAATTTAAACTCTTGATATGATTTTATACAGAAATTGGCTCCTGTAGAACCATCTCCTGATCCAGCAGAACAATTCTTATTTGGCTTATCTAATACAAAATAACCCTTTCTGGTTCCATTTTTCAGCGTCAATCCAACAAAATTTTTTATATCAGTCTCTAACATTGGTTCATAAACTTCTATATCGTTATGCCATTGCTGTATTGTTAATCTTCCTCCCCATTTAAAGTCTTTAGGTATCAACAATGACATCGACATCCACACATTATCGTCCTTTTTTCCAATTTTTCTTCCACTTACCTCGACTCTTTTTTTAGACTCAAAATTAGCTCTTTTACAATCTGCCTTTGAGCCGATACACCCTGTTCCTAAAGTTAACTCAAGCGCAGTATCACCATGTCTAGGATTTTTTTTTGTTACTTCTAAAAAGTTATAATCAAGATTATTTTCTTTTTTAAAATTTTTGTAAAATTGTTCTCTTATAATTTTAAANCCACCTTTAACATTNACAGTGGTATCNTCTTTTTTAATTTTTAAATTTTTATGAAATATTGCTTCTTCAGCAACAACCNAAGTNCAAANGCTAANTAAAAAAATAATTTTTATAATATAATTCATTTAAATTAATTTAAGTTANGTATATTATATNAAATAAATATTAATGAAAAAAATTAATTTAGCTATAACNGGTTGCATGGGAAGAATGGGCCAACAGCTCATAAAATCTGCTATTAAAGACAAGTCAACTAAATTGGTTGCTCTTACTGAAAATAGATCCATTAATAAAAAAATTAATGGGATTAGACCTGAATTAAATACTGAAAAAGCTCTTGGCAAAGCAAATGTAATTATAGATTTCACAATACCAAAATGTACATTCGAAGTTTTAAAAATAGCTTCAAAACTAAAGAAAAAAGTAGTAATTGGTACAACAGGTTTTACAAAAAAAGAAGAGAATTTAATAAAGAAGTTTTCGAAAAAAATTCCAATTTTAAAAGCTGGAAATATGAGTCTTGGTATTAATTTGCTTATGTACCTGACCGAAATCACATCTGCATCACTGGGAAGTAATTATTTAAGTAAGGTTTTTGAAGTTCATCACAAACACAAGAAAGATCATCCTTCTGGAACTGCTTTGATGCTTGGAAAGGGAATTGCTGTTGGAAAAAATAAAGACTTTTACAAAATGATGGGTAAAAAATACTTAAATAAGAAAAAATTTCCTTACGGAAAAAAAATTAATTTCAATTCAATTAGAAAAGGTGAGATTATAGGTGAACACGAAGTAACTTTTTCAAATGGAAAAGAAATTATATCTCTAAACCATGAAGCTTTCGACAGAGCTTTATATTCAGAAGGAGCAATAACTGCTGCTAAATGGCTAGTAAATAAGAAACCAGGTCTCTACTCAATGAGAAATCTTCTGAATTTTAAATAATGAATGAAGTACAAAGAGCCAAAATAGTATTAAAAATACTAAATAAAATTTACCCAACAACACCTATACCATTAAAACACAGAAATATATTTACACTCTTAATATCCGTACTGCTGTCAGCTCAATGCACAGATGTAAATGTAAATAATGTTACTAAAAATATTTACCCAAAATACAATAAACCAGAGCATTTCGTTAAGCTTGGAAGAAAAAAAATCGAAAAATTAATTAGAAGTATAGGTATTTTTAGAATTAAAGCTAAAAGCGTTTACAATCTTTCTAAAACTTTAGTTGATAAATATAACGGCAAAGTTCCAAGAACATTTGAAGAGTTAGAGGAATTACCTGGAGTAGGACATAAAACAGCAAGTGTAGTTATGTCTCAAGGATTTGGTTATCCTGCTTTTCCAATAGATACACATATTCATCGACTTGCTCAACGATGGGGATTAACCAGTGGAAAAAATGTAATTAAAACTGAAGAAGATTTAAAGCGATTATTCCCAAAGAAATATTGGAACAAGCTGCATCTTCAAATAATTTATTATGGAAGAGAATTTTGCAAAGCAAGGGAATGTTACGGTATTTCTTGTAAAATTTGTACTTCTTGTTATCCTAAAAGAAAAAAACCAATAAAAACAAAAAAAGCTTGAGATGAAAATTCTAGGGATAGGTAATGCAATAGTAGATGTTATTTGTAAAGTTGATGAAAACTTTATTAAAGAAAATAGTTTAACAAAAGGAACAATGAAACTTATTTTTGATGATAAAGAATTTAAATCACTTTTGTCAAATCTAAAGATTGAAAAAACAATATCTGGTGGATCGGTAGCAAATTCCATAGTTGGCTTGTCACAATTGGGTAATGAAGTCGGTTTTATTGGTAAAGTTAGTGATGACGAATTGGGTAATAAATATGAGGAAGGATTAAAATCTGAAAATGTAAAATATTTCTACGAAAAAAAAAGTGAAGAGTTGCCAACTGGAACCTGTCTGATTTTAGTGACGCCCGATTCAGAGAGAACAATGTGTACTTTTTTAGGTACAGCTGGAAAAATTACTGAAGATGATGTCGATGCAAATATAGTAAATAATTCAGAAATAATTCTTCTTGAAGGTTATTTATGGGATGAAGGTGAACCAAAAAAAGCATTTGATAAAGCAATTAACAATGCAACAAAGACAGCCATGTCTTTGTCTGATCAATTCTGTGTTGATCGTCATAAACCTCATTTTCTTGATTTAGTAAAAAATAAATTAGATATTATTTTTGCGAATGAACAAGAAATGCTCTCTTTGATTGATGCGAAAAGATTTGATGATGTTTTAGATTTTACTAAAAGCTTAGATAAATTATTTGTAATTACTCGAGGTGAGAAAGGAGCAGTTTTAGTATTTGAGAACAAAATAACTGAAAATGGAATAGAAAATAATCTGAATATTAAAGATCTTACAGGTGCAGGTGATTTATTTGCTTCAGGATTTCTGCATGGACATTTGAATAATTTAAGTCCTTTAGAATGCTTAAATAAAGGTAGAGAGATGTCATCAAGAGTAATTCAACAAATTGGTGCTAGACTTTAGTTTTTTTTCTACTAAAACTTCCTTTGCCTTTTTTTGGTCTTACTATTTTAACTTTATATTTACTCGTAAAAAGTTGTTTAGCATGAAAATTTTTTTTTTTACGCATCTATTTTGTAACCACCATTCAAACTTGATATAAAAGTTTTATCATAAAATTTTTTTTCTATTTTTTTTCTCAATCTATAAATATGTGTTTCAACTGTATGAGTATCTAATTGCGACCTATGTCCCCAGACTTCTTTTTGCAATTTTGTTATTGTGATAGATTTTTTAGATTTATTTAAGAAAAAAATGATTTTTGCCTCTTTTTCAGTAAGGTTTAAATTTCCTTTTTTGTCAGACAAAATTTTTGAATTCAGATTTAAATAATAGTTACCTATTTGGATTTTGTTTTGTTGATTAAATTTTATTTTTAAAAAATTTATATTAATAATTTCAAATAATTTTATAATATTAATAGGGTATTGATTTATGATGACTTGATTTTCAAAATTTTTCAATTTTTTATTAGAAATAATTAGACAGTTATTTTTTGTGAATATATCTTGAATATTGTTGGAGTTGACTGCTTTAATTTCAAAATTTAGATAAGATTTAGCTTCATTTAAAATATTAAATAATTCATTAAATTTGTATATAATTAATGTTTGTTGGTCAGTCATTTTATTACAATATGTTAATTATATTAAAAAATAAAGATACTCTTATTTTTGATGAGTTTAAATTTAGGTGTTGTATTGGAAAAAATGGCTTTTCAAAAAAAAAGGTTGAAGGTGACAAAAAAACTCCTACCGGATTATTTTCTCTAGGTCATTTATATTATAGAGCCGATAAAAAAGAAAAGCCTGATACAAAAATAAAAACAATAAAAATTTTGAAAAATATGGGATGGTGTAACGACTCAAGTTCAAGAGAGTTTTATAACAAAATTATTAATACTAGATTGAAAGTTAAACATGAAAAACTAAGAAGAAACGACTTCAAATATGATTATTTTTTACACATAAAATATAATTGGAAAAAAATAAAATTGGGTATTGGCAGTGCAATATTTATTCATTTAACAAAAGATTACTCTCCAACAGCAGGATGTATTGGAATTTCAGAAAAAGACTTTTTGATATTGATAAAATTAATAAATAAGAAAACAAAAATCAAAATTCTTTAAGTTCTTTTTCCAAATATCTCTGTACCAATCCTAATATAAGTAGAACCATAATTTATAGCATTCATATAATCAGATGACATACCCATACTCAACTCTTCAAAATTATACTTTCGATTTAATTCAGACATTTTTTTAAAGTATTCAGTGCTGTCCTCATCAAATGGCGGAATGCACATTAATCCTATTATTTTGAGATTTAAACTCATGCAATAGTCATAAAACTCATTTAAATTGTTTTCATCTACACCTGATTTTTGTTTTTCTTTTCCAATATTTACTTGGATAAACAATTTGGGATGTAAATTATTTTCTTTAACTTGTGCTGCTATTTTATCTGCAAGCTTTTTACTATCTAAAGAGTGAATATAATCAAATAATCTTAGAGCGAATTTAACTTTATTTGTTTGTAAACGTCCAATTAAATGTAATTTTATATTTTGGTTGTTTTTTTTTATATCTGACCATTTATCCATTGCTTCTTGGACTTTATTTTCACCATAATCTTCATGCCCGTGTTCTATTAGGGGCATAATATGATCGATTTTGAATGTTTTTGATACAGCAACAATTTTTGGAGACTTTAAATTTGAAGTATTTTTAGTCTTAACATTTTGTTCAATTTTAAGTAAATTTTTTATTGTTTCATGCATAACAAAATTCCAGCCAAATTTTATTTTATAAATAGTTTTAAAAAAAATAATATTGATAATTTAGATAATAATACAGCAATAATATATAGAAATTATAATAAAAAACTGAATATTAAAGAAATTATTAAAATTAAAGAATACTGTTCCAAAAAAAAAATAAAATTTATCTTATCAAATAATTTAAAAATTGCATTATCGCTAAACCTGGATGGAGGTTATATACCATCTTTTAAAAAAGATTTTAGTCATCTTAATTATAATTTTAAGTCTAATTTTTTAATTCTTGGATCTGCACATAATTTAAAAGAAGTGAGAATAAAAGAAAGACAAAGAGTTAAAATAATTTTTATATCTTCATTATTTAAAAAAAATAAGAACTATCTTGGGATTTACAAATTTAAAAATCTAATATCCTTAACAAAAAAAAAAATAATCGCTCTTGGCGGAATTTCTACGTTGAATGAAAAAAAGTTAAAAATTTTAAATTGTTATGGATTTGGTGGTATTTCATATTTTGAGTAAAAAAAAAGGCCCCTAAAAGGGGCCTTTTTAATTAAGATATTTCGCTTAAATTAGAATGCGAAAGATACTCCAAGTTCGTAACTTTGTAAGTCAGTAGCGTTTACGTTACTTACGTTATCTACACTATTGAAAGTTCCACTTAGACCAATTGATCCCATAGTGTATGATACACCAATTGCATAAGCTTCTTGGTCATCATTTGTAGCGTAGTCGATTTCATGGTTACCGTAAGATACAGCTAAGTCATCAGATACTTGGTAAGATATACCAAAACCAGTCGACTCTAAGTCTCCGTTAACTGCAGTACTATCAGCTTCTGAAACCTGTATACCAACTGTCATACCACCCATTGCGTATGTAGCAAACATAGTGTCTTCATCAATTTCAGTACCTGTATTTACTTCTGAAGTACCAGCTGCATAACCTAATCTTAGGCCATCAATACCAGTATATTCAATAGCAAAGTCAGTGTAAGAAACATCAGACTCAGTACCTTGTGCATTAATGTATGCTGCAACAAATGTGAAACCTGAATCATGAGAATATGTATATGTAAACATATCTTCTTGAGTATTTCCGTTGATGATATCATCATCAGCATTTGTTACTACATCCCATGGCTCTTCTTTAGCTGTTGGCATTACGTCGTCTCTAGCGCTTAANGCACTTGCTCCGCCGTGACCAGCAAATACTAAAGTACCTGCATCACCAAAATCTAAAGTAATTGAGTGATCGTCAACGTTGTCTGTTGCTCCACCTAAACCATCGATTTCATAACTTAAAGTGATCCCAATATCATTTACATCACCTGAAGCAGAGAATGTAAGTGAGTCACCCATTGTAAAACCGTTACCAGTATTCTCTGACGAGTCTAAACCAGTAAGGTTAATTGAAGCAGAACCTGTTACTGTCATTTCAGCAGCGTTTACAGTTCCTGCAATAAGAGTTCCAGCTAATGCTGTTAACCCTATTTTTTTTAGTTTGTTCATATTAAATACTCCTTCGTATTTGTTAATATTAATATTAAACATTGCCTTTCTATCAAAAAAGCACCTAATTGCTTCATATTTGCAAGCTAATTCAAATTTATTCATATTGTGTTGCAATTTTGCATCATTGAAAAAGTCAATAAAATTAGGAAATATTTGATTTAATTGTAATATATCTAAAATAAACATTAAGCATATTTTATGAACATAAAAAAATTATTAAGATCACTAATTGTTATTTTCTCGATATCTTTCACGTTAACTTCTTGTAATCCTGGAGATGCAAGAAAAATACCCCCTAACGTAGATGATCGTGTTATGAAAAATATTCAAGAAGGAAGAGGATTTAGATTTCAAGATAAAGGAAAAAATATTGGAGAATTTGATTTTGCAAGTTCGAATGAATTGTGGAGAGCTTCTCTTGACACTTTAGAATTTATGCCATTTGCCTTAGCTAATTATAGTGGGGGAATTCTGGTAACAGATTGGTACAATGATGGAAGTTCGGCAAATGAATCTGTAAAAATTTCAGTAAGATTTTTGAGTAATGAAGTTAGATCAGATGCTTTGATGATTAAAGTTTTTTATAAAAGTTGCTCTATACAAGATACGTGTGAAATTAAAGACAGATCAGGAGAATTGTCTGCTGAATTAACTAAAAAAATTTTAACAAGAGCAGCAATTTACGAAAAAGAAAACAGGCTTAAGAACGCACCTAAAAATTACGTTAACGAAAAACTCAGAACTGATCAATAATTTCTTTAATCGTGGAGAGATATAATTTCAAAAGTGTTGAGGAGAAATGGCAAAAAAGTTGGGAGTCGTCTAAACAATTTAAGGTAGAGATAGATAAAGAAAAAGAAAAATTTTATTGCTTGGAAATGTTTCCTTACCCTTCAGGTAAAATTCATATGGGGCACGTGAGGAATTATACAATAGGTGATGTTTTATCAAGATATAAATCATTAAAAGGTTTTAATGTTTTGCATCCAATGGGTTGGGATGCATTTGGAATGCCTGCGGAAAACGCAGCAAGAGATAATAAATTAGATCCAAAAGACTGGACCAATAAAAATATAGCATCTATGAAAAACCAATTAAAAAGATTAGGTCTTTCATTAGATTGGAGCAGGGAAATATCTACTTGTTCTGAAGAATATTACAAACATCAGCAATTGTTTTTTTTAGAATTGCTTGAAAAGGGCTTGGTCTATAGGAAGGAAAATTATGTAAATTGGGATCCTGTAGATGAGACTGTTTTGGCTAATGAACAAGTAATTGATGGAAAAGGTTGGAGATCAGGAGCAGCTGTTGAAAGAAAAAAATTAAGTCAGTGGTTTTTTAAAATTTCCCAATTTTCGCAAGATCTTTTGGATGGTCTTGATAGTTTAGACTCTTGGCCAAATAAAGTTAAAACTATGCAGAAGAATTGGATTGGAAAGTCATATGGATGTGAAATTAATTTTGAAGTAGAAGGAAATTTACCTGTTGATAGTATAAAATGTTTTACTACAAGACCTGACACACTTTTTGGATTTTCGTTTATAGCTCTTTCTGTAGATCATGAAATATCAAAATATTATAATGATAATGAAGAATTTTTAAAATTTAGAGATGAGTGTTCAAAAACAGGAACTACCGAAGAAGCAATTGCCGTAGGTGAGAAAATTGGTTTTAAAACTAATTTAATGGCTATAAATCCTTTGAATCCAAATGAGAAAGTGCCAGTATTTTTTGCAAATTTTGTTCTCATGGACTATGGTTTTGGTGCAGTTTTCGGTTGCCCAGGTCATGACCAAAGGGATTTTGATTTTGCAAAAAAATATAATCTGGAAATAAAAACTGTTGTTCGACCAAAGGATCAAAAAGACTCTTTTATAGTAGAAAATGAAGCCTATCCTGGATCTGGGATAATTATAAACTCTGATTTCTTAAATGGATTAGAGGCTCCAAATGAATCTGTGCTTAAAACAATTAAAATTCTTGAAGAAAAAAAACTTGGTAAAGAGAAAATAAATTATAGATTAAAGGATTGGGGAGTTTCAAGACAGCGATATTGGGGTTGTCCAATACCAGTTGCATATGATGAAAATGGGAAAGTCTACCCAATTCCGAAGTCTGAGCTACCTGTTAAATTGCCTGAAAATATTAATTTAAACGTAAAGGGAAATCCTCTAGACAGTCAAAAAAATTGGAAAGATATAACGATTAATGGAAAAAAACTACAAAGAGAAACTGACACATTAGATACATTTGTCTGTTCATCTTGGTACTACTTAAGATTTTGTTCACCAAATGAAACAGAATATGGATTTAAAAAAGAAGATATCAATCACTGGATGCCAGTTGATCAGTATATAGGTGGTGTAGAACACGCAATTTTGCATTTGTTATATTCAAGATTCTTTATGATGGCGATAAATTATAAAAATAATAACTTCAATATTACCGAACCATTTCAAAGCTTATTTACTCAAGGAATGGTTTGTCATGAAACATATAAGGATGAGAATAATAATTGGTTAAGTCCCGACGAAGTAGAAAAAAAGGACAATAAATTTATTTTAAAAGGTAAACCCGATAAGATTGTTAAAGTAGGACCATCAGAGTCAATGTCAAAGTCAAAAAAGAACGTAATTGATCCAGAATTTATTATCAGTAATTATGGAGCAGACTCAGTTAGATTATTTATTTTATCTGATAGTCCACCTGAAAAAGATGTACAATGGTCTGAACAAGGAATGGCATCATCTTATAAATTTATACAAAAATTATGGATATTACATACAGAAGTAAAAAATAAAATTTTAAATGAGAATAAAAAAAATCAAAGTGACGAATTAGAAAAATTTACAAACCAAATGATATCAAAAATCACAGGTAATTTAGATAAATTCAATTACAACGTAATAATTGCTAATATGTATGAAACCTATAACTATTTAGTAAATTTTATAAAAATGCATAAAGATATTAAAAATCTAAAAGAAAATTATAAAAAGATAATAATTTGTTTTTTTCCAGTGATACCTCATTTGGTAAGTGAATGTCTTGAAGATTTGAGGGAAAATAAAAATATAAACTGGCCAGATTTTGATAAAAAAATGGTAGAAGAGGAAGAAATAAGTTTTGTTATTCAAATAAATGGTAAAAAAAGAGCTATAATAAACGAAAGCAAAGATATTGAGAAAGATAAACTTCTTGATTTAGTTAAAAAAGATAAAATGATACAAAAATATATTAACCAATCAAAAATTAATAAAATAATTTTCGTAAAGAATAGATTGATGAATATTTTATTAGATGAATAAATTTTTATTATTAATTGTTTCAATTTTTATTTTAAGTGCTTGTTCATATGAACCTATATTGCTAAAGAAAAATTATGACTTTGAATTTAATAAAATTGAATTTTCAGGCGATAAAACAGTAAATGAAATAATAAAAAATAGGATCAGTAGAGTAAGCTCAGGAAGTAAAAAATATAATATTTATTATAACTCTAAAATTGAAAAAAGTGTCGTATCATCTAATGAGAAAGGAGATCCAACAATTTTTAATTTAAATATAGACCTAGAATATGAAATCACTGATGAAGATAAAGTAATAATTAAAAATAAAATTTCAAAACAATCTACTTACAATGATATTAAAGATAAATTTGAATTATCAAATTACGAAATAAATTCTATTAAGAGCTTGGCAAAAAAAATTGGTGATGAAATAATGATGTCTCTAATATCTAAAAATTGATGATAATTAAACACTTCGAACTCACAAAAGATAAAATAAGTAAATTTAATTATTATTTGTTTCATGGAAAAAATGAAGGTTTAAAAAAAGAAATTATAGAAAGAAATTTTATAAAAAATTTCAATGGTAATATTGATAAATACGATGAGAATTATTTTATAAGCAATAAAGAAACTATTATAAGTGAATTACTTTCTAAATCATTATTTGAGGATAGGAAAATTATTATAATCTCAAGGGTTACAGATAAAATTATAAAAATTATTGATGAAATTGTAAGAAGAAATTTAGATGAATTAATTATAATTTTAAAAAGTGAAATATTGGAAAAAAAAAGTAAATTAAGACAATTATTCGAAAAAGAAAAAAAATTAGCATCAATTGCATTATATGAAGATACCTCTAGAGATTTAACAAGAATAATAACCGAATTCTTAAATTTTAATAAAATTAGGTTATCCCAAGAATCAATAAATCTTTTAGTTAATAGAGCTAGTGGTGACAGAGAAAATTTAAAAATTGAACTAGAAAAAATATATAATTATTCAATAACTAATAAAGATATAAATATATCAAAAATAAAGGTTCTTACTAATCTTGCTGAAAACTATAGTGTAAATGAATTAGCAGAAAATTTTTTATTAAAAAATAAAAAAAATATTTCAAAAATTCTAAATGAAAATAATTATTCAGATGAAGACTGCATATTAATCTTACGTACAATTTTATCAAAATCTAAAAGATTGTTTAATATTTTAAAACGAAACGAGGAACTAAATAACATTGATCAAGTAATATCGTCAACTAAACCACCAATATTTTGGAAAGAAAAAGAGAGTGTTAAAGTGCAAGCAAATTCTTGGAAACTTAATGATTTAAAAAACAAGATTTACGAAATCAATGAAATTGAACTTTTAATTAAAAATAATTCAAAAAATTCATTGAATTTAGTATCTGATTTTATTTTTAACTATTAGTAATTCATCTTTATTACTTTTATGAGTCTATCAAGCTGATCTAGGCCTTTATAATTAAAAGTTAAAGTTCCAGAATTATCTTTTTTATTAATTAACTGTACTCTCATTCCTATTTTTTCTGATAATTCATTTTCTGTAGAAATAACATTGGAGTTTCTTAATGCTACTTTCTTTGCTTGGCCACTTTTTATGATTCTTACTAAACTCTCAGTCTGTCTTACTGATAATTTTTTTTTTACAATTTTTTCAGCTAATAATAGTGAATTTTCTATACCAATAAGTATTTTTGCATGTCCTTGCGAAATTTTATCATTTCTTACCATTTCAATTATTTTTTGAGGAAGTGTTAAAAGACGTAAGGAATTAGAAATATGAGATCTGCTTTTTCCAATAAATTTTGCAACCTTTTCTTGATCATATCCAAAATTTTCAATTAAATTTTTATAACTTTCAGCTTCCTCAATTGAATTTAAATCTTTTCTTTGGACGTTTTCTATTATTGCGAACTCTAAGGACTTTAGATTATCAGCCTCAACAACTACCACAGGTACCTCATGAAGACCTGCCATCTGAGCAGCTTGCCACCTTCTTTCTCCAGCAATCAATTCATATTTACTATCTTGATCGTTTGAATTTCTTACTATTAATGGTTGAATAATACCTCTTTCTTTTATTGAGTTTGATAATTCTTCTAAAGCATATTTATCAAATAATTTTCTTGGTTGATTTTTATTTGGAGTGATCGAACTTATCAAGACTTTTTCATTTGAATTCTTTATTTCACTGTCGCCGATAAGAGAAGATAAACCTCTACCAAGACCTTTCTTATTTTTAAAAGGATTTATCATGCTGCAGTCTCAACTTGTTTGTCTTGATCTAAAAATTCTTCTGTGAATTTGAAATATGCTTTACTACCAGGACAAATTTTGTCATATAAAAGCACAGGTATGCCGTGAGATGGTGCTTCGGACAATCTTACGTTTCTCGGAACAGCTGTTGTGTAAACTTTTTCTTTAAAATATTTTCTTGCTTCTATCTCAACTTGTCCTGAAAGTTTATTTCTTTTATCAAACATAGTAAGGAGGATACCTCTGATTTCCAATGTTGGGTTCAAGTTAGATTTGATACGTTCAATAGTCTTCATTAGCTGTGTAAGACCTTCTAACGCAAAAAATTCTGTCTGAAGTGGAACGACTAGGGCATCTGAAGCAACTAATGCCATAATTGTTAGTAAACTAAGAGATGGCGGGCAATCTATTAGTATATAATCATATGATGATCTAGAATCATTTAAAATCAAGCTTAATTCATCCTTTAATTTAAATGCCCTTCGGCTATCACCAGCTGTTTCTACCTCTAGTCCTGATAAATCAACATTAGAAGTAATTAAGTTAAGATTAGAGATGCTTGTTTGCTGAATTACTTCTGAAATTTTCTTATTTCCATTTAACACACTATAAATAGTTTTCACTGAACTTACATTATTTGATAATCCCAACCCTGTAGTAGCATTCCCCTGAGGATCTAGATCAATTACTAATATTTTTTTTCCCTTCATAGATAATCCAGCGGCCAAATTTATCACTGTAGTCGTTTTTCCTACTCCTCCTTTCTGATTTATGACTGAAATAATTTTTTTATCCATTTATTTTTAGTTTTATATTTCTATTATTCTTTTTTTTAATTATAAAAATACTTTTCAATTTAGTTTTTAATTTAATTTTTAATTTTAATTGTTCAATTTTTGATCTAACCATTTTTTTTTCTCAAATTTGAAATTTTTACGATCATAGATTCATTGCATGTTAAACTTTTTTTTTCTTCGTAATCAAATTCCCATTTTTCAAGCGAGTCATCTAATATCTTTTTTCCAGTTCTACCCAAAAACAAAACAATATACTTAAAATTTTTAAAATTTGTTTTTGCTATCTGGAAAATTATAGGTAATGGTTTAAATGCTCTGGAAATAATTACATCTGTGTTTAAATTTTTTTCATCAAAAATATTTTTTTGGTGAATTTCTGAATTTAAATTAAATTTTTTTGTCATCTCTTTGAGAAAAATGCTTTTGTGATAGCTTTTTTCGTAAAAAACCACCTTAAATAGAGGGTTTTTAACTTTCATCAAAATACCTAAAACTATACCAGGTAAACCTGCACCAGAACCAAGATCAGTGCATACTTTAATATCATTTTTGTTAACAAAATCAACAGTTTGTGCACTATCTATTATATGCCTTGTTTTTATTGACTTTTCTGTGCTCCTGCTAATTAAATTAATGCTTCTATTTTTTGTAATTATTGAATTTGTATAAGATTCTAGTTCATTCAATGTTTCACGTGAAACATCAGGAGATCTAATTTTATCAATTTTTAAAATATACGAATCAATCAAGCTATATGCTTAATAGACTTTCTTTTTAGATGAGACAACAAAATATATACTGCCGCAGGTGTAATCCCATCAATTCTTAGTGCTTGCCCCATTGTTTTAGGCCTTATTTTCTTAAATTTTGACTTTACCTCATTTGATAGACCTGCAAAATTGTCATAATTTAAGTTTTTTGGAATTATTAAATTTTCATCTCTTTTAAATGCTAATATGTCAGCTTTTTGCTTCTTTAGATAGCCTTTATAATGAGAATTAATTTCTAGTTGTTCATCAATTTCCTTGGAAACATATTTAATTTCAGGCCATATTTCTCTAATTTTGCTCATATTAACATTTTTTTGACCTAATAGCTGATTAGCTGTTCTGCTTATACCGTCTTTTGCGATATTTATTCCAAATTTTTCAGCTTTCGAAGGTGTAATCGTCAGACTATTCATTTTAGATTGAGTTTTTGACAATTCCTTAAATTTTGCCTTATATATATCTTCTCTGTTTTTTTGAACAACTCCAATATCTATTCCTTTTTTAGTTAATCTAATATCCGAATTATCAGATCTAAGTGTAAGTCTATATTCAGCTCGTGATGTAAACATCCTATATGGCTCTGCAACACCTTTGGTTACAAGATCATCTATCATCACACCTATATATGCCTCCGATCTATCTAAAATAAATGGTTCATTCGATTTAAAAGCAAGAGCAGCGTTTATACCAGCTATCAGTCCTTGAGCTGCTGCTTCTTCATAACCAGTAGTTCCATTGATTTGACCTGCAAGGTAAAGGTTTTTGATTTTTTTTGTCTCAAGTGTAAGAAAAAGTTCTCTTGGATCCACAAAATCGTACTCTATAGCATACCCAGGTCTTATAATTTTAACCTCTTCTAAACCATTGATTTTACTACATATTTCTTGTTGTATATCAGACGGAAGAGACGTTGAAATTCCATTTGGGTAAATTGTATGATCATTTAAACCTTCCGGCTCTAAAAAAATTTGGTGTCTCTGTTTATCAGCGAATTTTTTTATCTTGTCCTCTATTGATGGACAATATCGTGGACCAACTCCTTGAATACTTCCTGAATACATAGCGCTACGCTTTATGTTCTTAGAAATTATTTCATGAACATCTTCATTTGTGTACGTTATGCGACATGAAATTTGCTTATTAATTGTTTTCTTAGTTAGAAAAGAAAAGAAACTTGGATCAGTATCTGCAAACTGTTCTTCCAATTTTTCAAAATTAATTGTTCGAGCATCTAATCTTGGAGGAGTTCCAGTTTTCAATCTTCCGATTTTAAAATTATATTTCTCTAATTGTTCACTTAACCCCGTTGAAGGTTTTTCATTATATCTTCCAGCGGGCGTCCTTTCTTCCCCAATATGTATCAAGCCATTTAGAAAAGTGCCGGTAGTTAGAATAATTTTAGATGCTTTGATCTCTTTACCTGATTGGGTTGAGAAACCAATTATATCATTATTTTTGAAATTAAACTTAATTACAGGGTCTGAAAAAATGTTTAAATTACAATAGTTTACAAGTTTTTTTTGCATATATTTCTTATATAATGACCTATCTGTTTGTGTTCTGGGTCCTCTTACAGCCGGACCTCTACTTCTATTAAGTAGTCTAAATTGTATACCTGACATATCAGCCACTTCTGCCATAACACCATCTAACGCGTCTATCTCTCTAACTAAATGCCCCTTTCCCAAACCACCAATTGCTGGGTTACAAGACATTTCTCCAATTGTATCAAATTTGTGAGTGAATAAGGCAGTGTTAACACCTAATCTAGCTGATGCAGCTGCTGCTTCACAGCCTGCATGTCCGCCTCCAACCACTACGACTTCAAATGATAATTCATTTTTCATAGCTTTAATTTATTATTGATATTAAAATTTACAAGTTAACACTTAAATTTGTGTTAAAAGCTAGTAATTGCAGCGTTTATTTGCCTATACAAAAATCACTAAAAATAGAGCCTAAAATCTCTTCAACGTCTACTTTGCCTACTATAATTCCCAAATATCTCGTTGCTAATCTTAAATCTTCAGCAGCTTTATCAAAGTCTTCTAAAGATTTTTTTTCCTCAAAATTTTTTAAGCTCTCTAAACATTGTTCAAGGTTTATCCTATGTCTTTCTCTTGTTATAAAAATATCTTCTGATGAAACAAATTTATTTTTTAAATTTTCTTTGATTAAATTTATAAGCACATCTAAATTTTTTTCTTCTTTAATAGAGATATAAATAGGATCGTATTTTTTTATTTCACTACTGATTTGATCTGTGCCTAAATCTATTTTATTTATAACTAATATTGATTTTTTCGTTATATTATCATTAAAAAAGTCTTTAAAATCAACACTTTTTGGCTCTATTACAATTACATTTAAATCGGCATTTTCTGATTTTTTTAAAGCTAACTTTATGCCTTTTTTTTCAATTTCATTTTTGGAGTCTCTTATGCCCGCAGTATCAGATATAACAACAGGATATCCATCTAAATTTAAGTGTGCCTCTATAATGTCCCTAGTGGTGCCTGCAATTTCTGAGACAATAGCTACATCTCTTTTAGATAAATAATTTAACAAAGATGATTTGCCAGCATTTGTAGGACCTATTATTGAAATTTTAAATCCTTCTCTAATTCTTTCTCCTACTTTTTGATCATTCAAAATTTTCTGAATATCTTCTCTAATACTTTTTGTTTCTAAATGAATATTTAATAAAATATTTTCTGGTAAATCGTCTTCTGGAAAATCAATTTTTGCTTCTACTTTGGATAAAATTTTTAAAAGTCTTTCTCTTAGTAAATTAAATTTCTCTGCACTTTTACCAGACATAACTTTAATAGCCTGTTGTCTTTGAATTTCTGTTTCAGATGAAATTAAATCTGAAACACTCTCAGCTTTTAATAAATTAATCTTGCCATTTTGAAATGCTAACTTTGTAAATTCACCAGCCTCTGCTAATCTTAAATTTGGTATTTGAGATAATGAGTTTTGGATTTCTTTTATCACAGCCCTGCTACCATGAACGTGAAATTCGGCCATATCTTCACCTGTATAGCTCTCTGGCCCAGGAAACCACAATAATATACCTTCGTCTATCAGCTGATTATCGTTGATTTTATTAAACTTTCTCAAAACTGCCATTCTTGGTTTTGGAAGACTTTTTCCAGTTATTTTATTTATAGCAACCTTGGTTTCTTTCCCTGAAATTCTAATAACAGCAATCCCAGAAACACCCGGTCCTGTCGAAAGTGCGTAAATTGTCATTAGCAAAGTATAACAGGTATTTTAAAAAAGGGTTTATTAAGATGGTTTGTTCATTGAATTAAAGAACTCTGCGTTATTCTTAGTAACCTTTAATTTAGAATTAATAAACTCTATAGCATCCATTGATCCCATGGGTGCAATTATCCTTCTTAAAACATTCATTTTTTGAAGATCATTTTTCTCGAAAATCAATTCTTCTCTTCTTGTTCCAGATTTAGTTATATCAATTGCTGGGAAAATTCTTTTCTCTGATATTTTTCTATCTAAAATAGTTTCACTATTACCCGTTCCTTTAAACTCTTCGAAGATTACCTCATCCATACGGCTCCCGGTGTCAATTAATGCAGTTGCTATTATTGTTAAAGATCCCCCTTCTTCAATATTTCTAGCAGCCCCAAAAAATCTCTTTGGTCTTTGAAGTGCGTTAGCATCCACTCCACCTGTTAATACTTTTCCAGAACTTGGAACAACTGCATTATAAGCTCTACCTAATCTAGTTATTGAGTCTAGAAGAATAACGACATCTTTTTTATGCTCGGTTAATCTTTTTGCCTTTTCAATTACCATTTCCGCTACTGCCACATGTCTTTGTGCTGGCTCATCAAATGTTGAACTTATAACTTCGCCCTTAACAGTTCTTTGCATATCAGTTACCTCTTCAGGTCTTTCATCTATCAACAAAACCATTAGATAACATTCTGGATGATTTGCAGTTATCGAATTTGCTATACTTTGTAAGATCATAGTTTTTCCCGCCTTAGGTGGCGATATAATTAATGATCTTTGACCTTTTCCGATTGGGCTTACTAGATCAATCAAACGTGGAGTTAAATCAACTTTTTTTTCTATTTTGTTGCTTTCTTCCTCCATGACTAATTGTTTATTTGGATAAAGTGGTGTTAAGTTGTCAAAAGCAATTTTATGCTTAAACTTATCTGTTTCCTCAAAATTTATCTTACTAACTTGAAGTAATGCGAAATATCTTTCGCCCTCTTTTGGAGCTCTAATTGGTCCTTCTACTGTATCTCCTGTTCTTAATCCGAATCTTCTTATCTGATTTGGGCTTACATAAATATCATCTGCACCAGGCAAATAATTTGACTCTATTGCTCTAAGAAAACCAAATCCATCTTGGAGTAATTGGAGCACTCCACCGCCAGTAATTTCTTCACCTTTTTCTGCTAATTTTTTTAATATTGCAAAATAAATTTCCTGTCTTCTTAGAGTGCTAGCATTTTCAATACCTAAATTTTCTGCTTCATTAATGAGCTTTTCAGAGCTTTTTTCTTTTAATTCTTGAATGTTCATAATTTGGGGGGTTATTAATTAGATAAAAGTAATATAATAATCTGTTCGGTAAATTTCAAGCCTATAAAGGCTTAAATATTACAACAAAAACAATTAAAATTAACAGTAATGTAGGTATTTCATTGATTAATCGATAAAATTTGTGTGAATGAATATTTTGATCATTTTTAAACTTATTAAGATTGCTCCCTAGGTAGAAGTGATACAAGGTGAGAAAAGCCACAAATATTATTTTTAGTACCATCCATTTTTGTCCTAACTGTTGAAACCCTATGCTGTGAATTAAAAGTAAGCCAAATAGCCAAGAAAGTATCATGGCTGGTGTCATAATAAAAAAATATAATTTTTTTTCCATAGTCTTAAATACATCTGAAATTTTTTTATCATCATTGTTTTCAGCATGATATACAAAAATTCTTGGCAGATATAATAAACCTGCCATCCAAGAAATAACTGAAATTAGATGCAAAGATTTAAAAAGCAAATAGTAATTCATCAATTATATATTTCTTTTAATTAAACTATTGAGTAGTTTTATATGATCATCATTGTCATTAAGACATGGTATCATATCAAAATTTTCACCACCCGATTGCATAAAGCTTTCTTTTCCTTGAATTAATATTTCTTCTAATGTTTCTACACAGTCTGAGGAAAATCCAGGACAAATTGCTAAAACGTTTTTTATTCCTTCTTTGGGCAAATTTTCTAACGTTTTATCTGTGTAGGGTTGCAACCATTCCTGTGGTCCAAATCTAGATTGAAAAGAAGTTTTAATCTCTATAGATTTAAATTTTTCTGAAATCAATCTTGTAGTCTTATGACAATAACAATGATATGGGTCACCCTTATCAAAATATTTTTTTGGAATTCCATGATACGAAGCTAATATAAGATCGGGTTTCCAACTGATCTTATTAATTTTATTATTAATTGAATTAACTAAAGCGTCTATATACATGGGTTCAGATTCATAATGAGGAACAATCTTTAGAGAAGGTTGCCAGCGCATATTCATTAATGTCCTGTATACTTCATCACAAACTGTGGCGGTAGTTGCAGCAGCATACTGTGGATACAGGGGTAATATAACTAGGTTTTCACATCCTTCTTTGTGCAAATTTTTTATCTTACTTTTGATACTTGGATTTCCATATCTCATTGCAAAATCAATAATCAGCTTTTCGCTAGATAAAGTTTCGGAAATTTTTTGCGCTTGTTTTTGAGTATAATATAATAATGGAGATAAATTTTCTTTTTTCATCCATATTTCTTTATAAGCTTTTGCAGTTTTAGAAGGTCTAAAATTAAGTATAAAAACATTTAAAATTATCTGCCATAATACTGGATTTACTTCTATAACTCTTCTATCTGAAAGGAACTCTCTTAAATATTTTCTTATATCAAGCCAACTTGTAGAATCTGGAGTACCAAGATTAATTATTAAAACACCTGTTTTTCCATAACTTATTTTTGGATGATCTTTCATGCTCTAAAGCTTCTAACTATTTTTACTAATTCCTCAACCATCTCAATTTTCGTTTCAGGTAATATGCCATGACCTAAATTAAACACATATTGATGGTTTTTAAATGTATCTAAATATTTTAATACCTGCTTTTTTAAATTTTCTCTGTTTGATAAAAGAATCTTTGGATCTAATCCCCCCTGAATTGGAATTTTTATATATTTAACAATGTTTTTAATATCAACGTTAAAGTCAATATTTACCATTGAGGGCTCTACTGTACTACAAAACTTACTATAATCTGATATGCCTCTCGGAAAACATATAACTGGAACACCTAGTTTTTTTGTATATTCAACAAGAGACTTGGTAGGCTTGTAAATATATTTTTCTAGGTCCGTGTTTATTAAACCAGCCCAACTATCAAATATTTGAATAATTGATGCTCCAGCATTTACCTGATTTTTAATATGAATCTTGATAAATTTATCAAGTAATAACATGATATGATCAACCAAACTTTGATCATTAAAAAAATTATTTGATAAACCATTTTTGGGAGATACTTTGTTAACCATATAAACAAGAAGTGTCCAGGGTGCACCAACAAAACCTATTAAATCTTTTCCATTTAATTTTTCATTATTTTTTAAATTTCTTAACAATTTATAAATAGGTGAAAGTTTACTAGTAAACTCATCTTCACCTAAATTTATAATATATTTTAAATCTATCTCTCCAAGCTCAGGGCCAAAGTTTTTTTTGAATTTAACTTCTTGACCCATTCCATATGGTATCATTAAAATATCTGAAAAAATTATTGCAGCATCAAAATTAAATCTTTCAATTGGCTGTAGTGTTATAACTTCTGAAATCTTTTCATTTAAACATAGTTTAATAAAGTCTGTATTTTCTTTTCTAATCTCTCTAAATTCTGGTAAATATCTACCTGCCTGTCTCATTAACCATATTGGTTTTTTAGTAGTATTATTATTTTCCAAACATTCTTTTATCGGTGTCATTTATAATTAGATAATATATTTAGATTTATTATTAGTATGATTTGTAAATAACGTAAATTACTCAATTTAAACACTTTTTTCACTTTTTATACATTTTCCTTTCAATTTAAGGCTTTAATTACAGTCTAATTTTACGATTATATTATATTTTTAAAATTGTTAATAACTTATTCACATTTATATTAATGTTAATTAAATGATAACAAATATTATAGATTTGATAAAAATATTGAAATTAAAATAATTCTTATTTTTTTTATAAGTTATAAACAATTTTTACATGAAAAATACACATCAAGTTTATTTAATTTCAGACTCAACAGGCGAAACCCTTGATAGAATATTTATGGCACTTAAAGCTCAATTCAACAATTTTAATTATGATTTAAGTCAGTTTTCTTTTACACGAACCGAAAATCAAATTTCAACAATTTTGAATAATGCAAAAAAACAAGAGAGCCCAATAATACTTTATACGGTTGTTAACAGTAAATTGGCTAAATATCTTGCAGAAGAAGCCAATAAAAGAAAAATACCTTGTTTTGGAGTTTTAGGTGACCTTATTTTGAATTTTTCTAAAATATTAAATCAAAAGGCTACCCATCAACCAAGCGCTCAACATGTTTTAGATGAAGATTATTATAAAAGAATTGAGGCAATACAGTTTACAATGAATCATGATGATGGAAATAATACAGATAATATTCTTGAGTCTGATATAATTTTGGTTGGAGTAAGCCGAACAAGTAAAACACCGACATCAATTTATCTTGCTAATAAAGGTCTAAAAACATCAAATATACCTCTTGTAAATGAAATGAGCATACCAGAAGATGTAATTAGTTCAAAAAAACTATGTATTATAGGATTAACGACAGAAGCAGAGAGATTATTTGATATAAGAAGAAATAGATTGAGTTCAATTAAAGAAAACGAAGTGTCAGATTACACCAATTTAGACAAAATTAGAACAGAAGTAAACCAATCAAAAAAAATTTTTAAAAAAAACAATTGGCCAATTATTGATGTTACAAGGAAATCAGTTGAAGAAACAGCTGCTTCTATAATTAAAATTTACGAAATACAAAACAAAAATGCATAAGATAATTTTAGCTTCAAAAAGCGAAGTACGTAAAAATATTTTAAATAAAAATAATATTGAATGCGAAGTGCACTTCTCGAATATAGATGAAGACCCTATCAAAGAGAGCTTGATAAAGGAAGGCGCCTCACCTGAAATTATTTCCAAAAATTTAGCTGAGATAAAAGCATGTAAGGTAAGCCAAAAGATCCACGATCAACTGGTTCTAGGGGCTGATAGTGTTATTGATTTAAACGGAATTGTAATATCTAAGCCAGAAAATAGAAAACAAGCAATAGATATATTAAAACAATTAAACGGACAGAAACACTCATTGATAAGCTCTGTATGTATATCAAAAAATGGTTCTATGATATGGAATTACACAGACAAAGCATATTTAACCATGAAACATTTTTCTGATAATGAACTGCAAATTTATTTAGATAAATTATCCGATAAGGCTCTTTATGCATACAACGTCTATCAAATAGAAGGCGAGGGAAGAAATTTATTTGATAAAATTGAAGGAGATGAAGATACGATTATGGGTTTACCTATAAAAAAAATAAAAGAATATATAGAAAATTATAAATGAAAAAATTTCTAGTAATTGGAAACCCCATTGAACACTCTTTATCACCAAAGCTCCAAAATTATTGGATAAATAAAAATAATGTTAAAGCTATTTATGGAAAGCTTGAAACACACGAAAATGATTTAGAGGAGCTATGCAGCAACTTAAGAGATGGAAAACTAGATGGATTGAATGTCACTGTTCCATTTAAACAAAAGATAATTGAGCATTTAGATGTTTTAAGCGGACACGCTTTAAGAACAAAATCAGTAAATACTGTATCTGTAAAAGATGGAAATTTGATCGGGCACAATACCGACATTGATGGTTTTGAACTTAGCATTAAAAAACTCAATTACGATGTAGCAGATAAGTCGATAATGATATTAGGTGCCGGAGGAGTAGTTCCTTCGATAGTTTATGCGCTAAAGAGAATGAAAGTTTCAAAAATCTACTTGAGCAATAGAACTAAAGAAAAAGCTGTTAAATTAAAAAATTCTTTCAATGACATAACAATAATAGATTGGGGAAAATTAACTAATTTTGACATGATCATTAATGCTACAAGTTTAGGATTAAAAGAAAATGACGAGTTTGGATTAGATTTTTCAAAAGTTGGAAAAAATAAGTTATTTTACGATGTGATTTATAATCCACACAAAAATGAATTTTCTGAAGCTGGAAATATCGAAGGCAATGTATTTGAAAATGGTTTAAGCATGTTCCTATTTCAGGCTCAAAAAGCTTTTAATATATGGCATAAAGTTGAACCAATAGTAAATGAGGAAACTATAGAATTTTTAAATAATTAAACTTTGTGAGATTAAAAAATAAAATAGCTATAATTACTGGAGCAGCTTCGGGCTTTGGAAAAGGTATTGCAAAAAAATTTACTGAAGAAGGGGCCAGAATTATCATGGTGGATATAAATTCTAGATTACTTAAAAATACCTCGAAAAATTTAAACCAAGATTATTTTATTGCTGATGTTTCTAAATCATCAAGTTTTAAATCTTTATCTGGATATGTTTATAAAAAATATAAAACTGTAGACATAATAATAAATAATGCAGGCATTACTCATAAACCAAAGCCAATGGAGAAGGTAACAGAAGAAGAATTTGACAAAGTTCTAAATGTAAATGCCAAATCAGTTTATTATTGTGGAAAGTTTATAATACCAAGAATGAAAAAACAAAAAAAAGGTGTCGTTTTAAATGTTGCTTCAACAGCAGGTTTGTCACCCAGGCCTAAGTTAAATTGGTATAATGCAAGCAAAGGATGGATGATAACAGCAACAAAAGCAATGGCTATAGAACTTGCTCCATATAATGTTAGAGTAAATGCTATTGCACCAGTAGCTGGTTTAACTCCTTTATTAAAATCATTTATGGGAGGAAACACTCGAAAAAAAAAACAATCATTTTTATCTACAATACCTATTGGTCGATTTTCAACTCCACAAGATATGGGAAATGCAGCAAGTTTCCTCTGTTCAGATGAAGCCACAATGATAACCGGAGTTGTTTTGGAAGTTGATGGAGGAAGATGTATTTAATTTTTTATGATTAGAATTGGTGTATTAGGAACTATTGGTTCTGGAAAATCTTTCATTTCTAAACTTTTTAGATGCCCTATATTTGATGCGGATAAAGAAGTTGCCTCTATATATAGAACAGACAAAAGGTGTTTTAACTTACTAAAGAAAAAATTACCAAAATTTGTTAAAACTTTTCCAGTAAAAAAATCTGAATTAATAAATTCTATTAAAGCAGATGAAAAAAACTTAAAAAAAATATCTTTGATTGTTCATCCTTTAGTTAGGAAGAAAATGAGAGATTTTCTTAATAAGAATAAATACCAGAAGATAATAATTTTAGATATTCCATTACTAATTGAAAATAAATTAAATAAAAAAGGAGATGTGCTTATTTTTATAAAATCAAGCAAAAACAAAATTATTAAAAGACTTAGAAAAAGAGTTAATTTTAATGAAAAAGTTTTTAGAAAACTCAAGGAAAATCAAGTACTTATATCAAAAAAGAAAAAATTCGCTGATTATGTAGTAGATAATAATTATTCTATAAAAATTATGAAAAAAAAAATTAATTTATTAAAAAGTAAAATTTTAAATGAAAGAAATAGTACTTGATACTGAAACTACCGGATTGTCTGTAAAAGAAGGACATAGAATTGTAGAAATTGGTTGTATAGAGCTTGAAAACCAAATACAGACAAAGAACAAATTTCATTGCTATTTAAACCCAGAAAGAAAAGTTTCACAGAGCGCATTTGATGTTCATGGTTATTCAGATGAATTTTTATCTGATAAAAAAAAATTTAGAGATATAGCAGATGAATTTTTGAATTTTATAGACGGAAAAAAGATTATTATTCATAATGCTGAGTTCGATCTAGGACATTTAAATAATGAATTATCATTAATAAATAAAAAAAACATATCTAAAGAAAATATTATTGATACCTTGGAAATTGCTAGAAACAAATTTCCAGGATCAAGTATTAGCTTAGATGCTCTTTGCAAACGTTATCGTATTGATAACTCAAAAAGACAAAAACATACTGCAATCTTAGACTGTGAATTACTTGCCAAAGTTTATATTAATCTTATTGATCAAAAAGAACCAGTTTTTCAATTTAATATAGATAAAGATCAAACTATTTCTCAAAAAACTATTCAAAAGTATTCAAAGAAAATTATAAAACCCTCTTCTGAAGAAATTAACGAACATAATAAATTTCTAAAAAAATATTTAACAAAAAATTTCTTTTAATTCAATCTTTGCTCGTAAAGTTTTTGAAAATCAATTTTTTTTTCAAGTTTCAATAGTGGGAAACCACAATCTTTTATTACATTAATAAATATTTTTTCTAAATCTGGATATATTTCATTCTGTACGTCACACAGTAGTATTTTTTCTAATTCCTTTTTATCTAATGACTTCTCTTTTAATTTAACTACATTTGAATAACAAATTTCGAAGTAACACTTCCTTTTGTTTTCACTAGGATCTTTGTAACTAAGNTTAGTTGTTACTTCTACCATTTCATTTTTAAGTGCTTTACTAGATATATTTATACCGAGAGAATATTTTGTAATATGTTCTCTACTAAATACAAATACTTCAGCACTAGGAATTTCTACTGAAATATCTTTTATATATTTTAAAACAATTTCATATTTTTTTGTCATGGTCTTCGCTTATATCTTCAAATTCTCCTTCTATATAATTTTTTTTGTTTTTTTTCTCGTATTCTTTTTTTTTTATAAATCTTCCAAGGAGTATTTTTCTTGTTAAAGGTATAGCTAGCAGTATACCCAAAAGATCTGTAGCAAATCCAGGCAGTATTAGTAAAAAAGCAGCAAATGCAAGTGTTGCACCCGAAATTATTTCATAAACTGGGAGTTCATTTTTTACTAGCTGACCAATTCCTGATTTTATTGTATTAAAACCCTCATAACGTACATAAGCGACACCAATAACAGCAGTTACTAAAATAAGTAAAACGGTATTAAATGCACCAATTTGTGAACCAATTTTAATAAATAGGTAAATCTCTATGAGAGGAATACCAATAATCAAAAGTAATAGTGTGTTCATTTGTCTACAATTTAAATAGCAGGTTGAAATTTAGCAACATAGTAAATATTATAACAATATGAGTTATAGCTTTGAATACATCGATATTATACTACTTGCAATGATTGCGGGCTTTATTTTCTTAAGGTTACGAGGAATATTAGGAAAAAAAACCGGTTTTGAGGAAGATGTAAACTCTAGTTTCCCACACGAAGCACCACCTGTAAAAAATGTAGTGGATTTAAATATAGATACTTTTGATGAAAACGCAAAAAAAGATTTTGTTAAAGGGGCTAAAATTGCTTACGAGACAATTATAACAGATTTCGCCAAAGGTAAATTAAAAGACATTAAATCACTTTTAGATAAAAATGTTTACCAACAATTCGAAGAGGCAATTAAAGATAGAAATGAAAAGAAACTATCATCTGAAACTACTTTCATTGGAATAAATTCAGCAGAGGTCAAAGAACACCAACAAAATAAAAATATGCTGGAAGTTACAGTTGAATTCGTGAGTGAAATAATCTCATGCGTTAAAGACAAGGATAATAAGGTTATATCTGGAGATCCTGAAAAGATTAAAAAAGTTTTAGATACATGGAAATTTTCTAAAGACACAAGATCTTCTAATCCAAATTGGTTATTAATTGATACTCAAGCTTGACAAATAAGCTATCAGATAAAGACAAGAAAGATTGGCAAGACTTTTTAAATAGCTCCGAGAAACTTGATAGTAAGGATGTAGATCAAACTATTAAAAGCAAAATTCTGGAGAGATCAATTGATCTACATGGATATACACTTGATGATGCTAATAAAGAAATTTCAAACTTTATAGAAAATTGTTATTTAGACCGTGTCAAAAAAATTAATGTTATAACTGGGAAGGGAATGAGATCTAAAAATTTAGATAATCCTTATCAATCAACTGACCTTAGTATTTTAAAATACTCTGTCCCTGAATATATTAAAAGTAACCCTGAACTTATGAAAAAAATTATTAAAATTGATTTTGATTCTGTTAATAGTCCTTCAAAAGGAAGTTTTGAAATTTTTTTGAAAACTATAAGATAAATTTGGAAAGATCCGTATCTTTTACTAATTCACCAATATTGTCTTTTATATATTTACTATCAACAGTTATTTTTTCTCCAGCTCTATCTGTTGCTGTAAAGCTTATTTCATCTAAAACTCTTTCAATTATTGTATGCAACCTTCTGGCTCCAATGTTTTCAACAGAAGAATTTACTTCACTCGCTATATGAGCAATTGTATCAATACCATCTTCAGTAAATTCTAGCTCAACATTTTCAGTTTTTAAAAGTGCTTTATATTGTTTTATTAAACTGTTATCAGGTTCTTTCAAAATTCTAATGAAATCCTCACTATTTAGAGCGTCTAACTCAACTCTTATTGGTAGTCTACCTTGTAGTTCAGGTAAAAGATCTGATGGTTTTGCCAACTGAAAAGCACCTGAAGCAATAAATAAAATGTGGTCTGTTTTAACAGGTCCATATTTTGTACTAACAGTTGTACCTTCTATCAATGGTAATAAATCTCTTTGAACACCTTCCCTTGATACATCTCCACCAACTCGGTCTGTTCTAGCAGAAATTTTATCTATCTCATCCAAAAACACTATACCGTTATTTTCTGTGGAGTCTTTTGCAGACTTAATAATTTTATCTTGTTCGATAAGTTTATCACACTCCTCATTAATTAAAATCTCATGAGACTCTTTTACTGACATTTTCTTTTTCTTTGGCTTCTGTCCCATAGATTTTCCTAGCATGTCAGATATATTTATCATTCCAACATTTGCACCAGGCATTCCAGGTATCTCGAAAGATGGCATTTGATTAGTTTCGCTAACAGCTATTTCAATTTCATTATCATCTAAATCTCCGTCTCTCAGTCTTTTTCTGAAACTTTCTCTTGTTGCAACACTTGCTTTATTACCAACAAGTGCATCTAAAACCCTATCTTCAGCTAATTTTTGTGCTTGAGCATGAACTTCTTTTCTTTTCTTAACCTTCTCCATCGCAATTGCGATTTCTAATAAATCCCTTACAATTTGTTCTACATCACGTCCCACATATCCTACTTCTGTAAATCTTGTAGCTTCAACTTTTACAAAAGGTGCTTCTGCTAATTTTGAAAGTCTTCTTGAAATTTCTGTTTTACCAACACCAGTTGGTCCAATCATTAAAATGTTTTTTGGAAGAACTTCATCTTTCATATCATCTTCTAATGCTTGTCTTCTCCATCTATTTCTTAAAGCGATAGCAACAGCTCTTTTAGCTTTATTTTGCCCAACAACAAATCTATCT
>FUFK010037942.1_pt1 | contig 28912 bp, 23 predicted proteins | sample 1021851 | NCBI WGS metagenome assembly FUFK01 (sample SAMEA51879418, study PRJEB19060) | metagenome
ACGAAAACCTGTATTCAAAGGCCGCTGAAAAACCGATCCGTACCCTTTATCTTGTGATTGAATCCGCAAGCCTTGACGGATGGCCGGTTTTTCGCTAGATTCAAGTTTTACCCGCTGGTAAATTCTTTGCCTGCGGTTTTTATTCCGGGGACGTAGCTCAGCTGGGAGAGCGCATGAATGGCATTCATGAGGTCAGGGGTTCGATCCCCCTCGTCTCCACCACTCATTCATTTACAACTATCTTTCCGCGAAGCATATTCATACCACAGGTAAAATCATATTCTCCGGCCGAATCGGGCGTAAATTCGACCGCCGTAGTTTTGTAAGCAGGCAGATCGGCAACTACACCAAAAGCCGGAATAATCACCTGTTCGCTGCAGGAATCCGTCTCGTCCCGATAAAATAGCAGCCGGACAGGAATGCCTTTTTTAACTTCAATCTTTCCGGGATCGTAGCCGCCTTTTACGGTTACTCTTATTTCCTGGACACCGCTATTCCCGGCGGTTGCGGCAAAGGTACGCTTTTCGCCAAAAAAATACCAGAGAACAAAGACGATAGCGGCAATGCCCGTTATCAGTACCATGATTTCAGAACTATCCATTTTCCCTCCTCTGTTCGAGCGAGGCGAACGACCGCAGCCGCAGGCTGTTTGTAACAACAGAAACACTGGACAGGCTCATAGCGGCGCTTGCGATTACCGGCGAAAGCAGAATACCGGTAAAGGGATACAGGACGCCGGCTGCGACGGGGACGCCGATGACGTTGTAAATAAATGCCCAGAACAGATTTTGTCTGATTGTCCTGAGCGTTGCCCTGGAAAGCAGAATCGCTTTGGCTACAAGGCGAAGGTCTCCCCGCATTAACGTAATATCGGCTGCCTCTATTGCAATGTCCGTCCCGGTTCCAACCGCAATGCCGACATCCGCCACGGCCAGAGCAGGTGCATCGTTAATGCCGTCGCCGATCATTGCTACGACGCGGCCCTGGCTCTGCAAACGCTTGATTTCATTCGCTTTGTCCTGTGGCAAAATCTCGGCCAGTACATTTTCGATCCCGAGTTTACGGGCGACGGCTTTTGCTGCCCTGGCGTTATCACCGGTTAGCAGAAACACCTCGAGGCCGAGCGATTTAAGCTGCCTGACGGCTTCAATTGCCTCAGTTTTGATAGTATCGGAAACGGCAAAGATCGCTGCGGGTCTGCCGTCAATTGCCATAAAGAAAGCCGTTTTCCCTTCATCAAAAAGGTTTTCCAGCGTTTGCCGATGTTCGGATAAATTTATTTTCTGCTCTTCAAGAAGACGTAGATTGCCGATAAATACTTTTTTACCGTCAACGACGGCCGAAAGCCCAAAGCCCTCTATTGCACGAAATTCTGCGGCCGCATTGGCCTTTATACCGCGGCTGTTTGCAGCGTCCAAAATGGCCGTGGCCAGAGGATGCTCGCTATTTTTTTCCGCACTTGCGGCAATTCGCAAGATTTCTTCTTCGTGAAAACCATTGAGTGAAATCAATTGGGTGAGTTCGGGGCGGCCTTTCGTAACAGTACCTGTTTTGTCTAAAACCGCCGTATTCAGGCGGTGAGCGGTTTCCAGGCTCTCGCCGCCCCGGATCAGAATCCCGAGTTCGGCTGCGGCGCCGATGCCGACCATAATAGCCGTCGGGGTAGCCAACCCCAATGCACAGGGACAGGCAATGACCAAAACCGAGACGAAGTTTACAAGGGCCAGCGTAAATCGTGTTTCCGGCGGAGCCGCAATAAACCAAACGATAAAAGTTGCGATCGCAATTGAAATAACAATTGGAACAAAGACCGCGCTGATTTTATCCGCCAGGCGTGCAATCGGCGGTTTTGCACTTTGTGCCTGACGGACCATTTTCACAATCTGTCGCAAGGTAGTTTCACTGCCGACTTTGACGGCACGAAAGGTAAAAGCTCCGGAAGTATTAATCGTACCGGCAAAGACACGATCGCCGGGAAGTTTTTCAACCGGCAGGCTTTCGCCTGTAAGAGCTGATTCATCTACTGCTGTTTTGCCATCTACAACTATGCCGTCAACGGGAATGCGCCCACCTGGTTTTACACGCAGAAGATCGTCCGGCATTACTTCGTCTGACGGAATTTCGAACTCTTCACCATTGCGGATAACTATCGCCGTATTTGGCTGAAGATTGATCAATTTTCTGATTGCATCGCCGGTTTTTCCTTTGGCACGATCTTCAAGCATTCGGCCAAGCAAAATCAAAGCGATGATCACGCCGGCGGCTTCAAAGTAAACCGGCGGCCGCATCCCATGTTGCGAAATGTTTTCGAAAGCTTGCGGAAATATAGTTACCGCAGCCGAGTATAAATAGGCCGAACCTGTTCCGATAGCAATCAGAGTATTCATATCTGCCGAGCGGTATCGGAATCCCGCAAAAGCCCGCAGATAGATTTCACGGCCGGAATAAAATACAACCGGAGTAGTCAAAATCAACTGGATCCACTCGACGCCGGGAAAATCCAAAGCCTGAATGCGGCCATGCGACATTGCAATGACGAGGACCGGAAAAGACAAAATTGCGGCAATAATGAATCTGCGTTTTGATGTTTCGTAGGCCTGCTTTTCGGGCAGGCTGATTTCATCGCGTTCCGCGGCCTTGAGTTTGTATCCGAACCGGCTGCCGGCTTTTCGCAATGCGGCTAAATCCACAGAACCGGGCAGATATTTGACTATCAGGTCGTCGTCGGCCTGAATGGCTTCTACAACACCGGGCATTGCAGAGAATGCGCTTTTTGCCTCCGCCGATTTTTCTGTGTCGCCCGTAAAAAGAGCTTGCGCCGGTTCTGTCGTGTCGTACCCTATCGAGCGGAGCCGCTCGACGATGTCATTCGTGGAGATTTTGCATGGATCGTACCGGATGCCGGCGGTTTCGGACGCAAAGTTAACAGCTGCATCGCTGACGCCGGGCAATGCAGCCAGGCCTTTTTCGATTCGGGAGGCACAGGCGGCGCAGGTCATTCCGCGTATTGGAAATTCCAACGATTCTTCTTTTGCAGGTTTGTTTTGCATTTTATCTCCGGTTCTCTATTGTCAATACTGATTGAGTAGCCGCTTTACCTATTCGACTATGATATTTTGGTTGCGGTAAAGCCGGCATTTTCAAGTGCTTGAGCAACTATTCCGGTGTCTAATTCGGGTTTATGTAAGACGCTGACCACTTTATCCGCAATATCCACGTTTACATTGCTGATAGAGTCAATTCTTGAAAGCGCACGCGTTATGGATCCTGCGCAGCCGGAACAGGTAATTTCCGGCACCGAAAAAACACTTTCAACCATAGAATTTTTGCTATTTGTTTCCATTTTCTTTTTCCTCTAATCAGGTTTATGACTTTCCGGGCGTCTTTTATCCGATCAATCTCTGCCAAACTTTCCGTCACCCGATATGATTCCGAATTCTGTCGTTACGGTTATTCCCGTGCCTTCAATCAGACCGCAAACATGACCGGGGACTTCACCAAGTTTTTCCCATTCCGCTAAAGCAGCCGCCAACTCGTCGCGATAAGCAATCAACTGATCTATCTTTTTGCTTATCTCATGCAATCTGTTACGGACTATTGCCCTTACCTCGCTGCAAGGGTTTTCTCCATTGCGTTTGTGGTTGATCAGGCTTTGAATCTCTGCCAGCGAAAAACCAAGAGATTGAGCCTTTCGGATAAACTGCAGTCTTTCGATTGCTTCAGGTCCGAAAAGTCTGTAACCGCCGGCTGTTCTCCCCGCCGGATCTAGCAGGCCAAGCCTTTCGTAATATCGAAGCGTTTCAATACCTGTTCCGGTAAGGCGTGCCAACTCTCCTATTTTCAAATGTTTACCATTCATCTTAGGAATTTTCGGTTGTGACATAATTAGATTATAAACTCTATAGCCGACTACAGAGTCAAGTAAAAAAATCATTTTTGATTTCGATGATGAAAACCTGAATGAATTTCGATTTAGTCACTGAGGCGATTGCAGGGTAGAATCATTCGAAATGAATTACATGCGCGCATCGGGAATACTTCTGCATCCGACGTCTCTTCCAGGAGATTTTGGCATTGGTGATTTCGGGCCGGCCGCTTTCAAATGGGTTGATTTTCTGGCAGAGACCGGACAGACATACTGGCAGATATTACCGCTCGGGCCGACAGGATATGGCGATTCACCCTATCAATCTCTTTCTGCCTTTGCAGGCAATACGCTTCTGATCTCTCCGGAAATTCTGGTGAAAGAGCAATTGCTCGAACCGCAGATGTTGAAGCAGTTGCCTGCAATGCCGTCTGACAGGGTTGATTTTGCTGCTGTTTATGAATTGAAGCGAAAAATCCTCTCTCATGCATTCAATAATTTCCAACGTGCAGGCGAATCACAATTGCAGGTCCTTTTTGAGACTTTCTGTCGCGAAAACGCCTGGTGGCTGGAGGATTACGCATTATTTCGTGCCTTGAAAGACGAGAATGGCGGCCGTCCGTGGTTCGAATGGGAAGAACCGCTGAGACTTCGGGACGAGACGGCAATCCTTTCAGCGCGTGAACGCCTTGCAAGTGTTGTTCTGGCTGAAAAGTTTTATCAATTTCTATTTTTCAGCCAATGGAAGGTTTTGAAATCTTATGCCGCAGACAAAAACATTCTGTTAATCGGTGACGTCCCGATTTTCGTTTCTACGGATTCGGCGGACGTCTGGTGCAATCGTGATAAATTCAAGCTGCTTCCGGACGGGCGGCCGAGAGTAGTAGCAGGGGTGCCGCCTGATTATTTTTCCAAGACCGGCCAGCGTTGGGGCAATCCGATATATGATTGGGACGCCATGAGTGCCGACGGCTTTTCCTGGTGGATTGCCCGTATGGAATTTGCCCTGCGGCTAGCCGACATTGTCCGAATAGATCATTTTCGTGGTTTTGTTGCAACCTGGGAAGTTCCTGCAAATGAAATGACGGCCGAAAACGGTAAATGGGTGGAAGTTCCGGGTAGGGAATTATTTTTGGCGTTACAGCGGGCTCTGGGTCATTTGCCAGTAATAGCCGAAGATCTCGGAGTAATTACTCCTGAATTAGAGGAGCTCCGCGATTCATTCGGTTTCCCCGGAATGCGAATATTACAGTACGGTTTCGGCGGGGACGCCCGAAACAGGGATTTGCCGCATAATTATATTCGCAATACGGTCGCATACACCGGCACACATGACAATGAGACGGCCGTGGGCTGGTGGAAATCACGACAAAGCGATGAAAAGGCATTTTGTGCCAAATACCTGAACACGGACGGTAAGCAAATCAACTGGGATTTTATCAGGGCAGTTTGGAGTTCTGTGGCTGATACGGCGATTGCTCCTTTGCAGGACGTCTTTGGACTCGGCAATGAAGCGAGGATGAATCTGCCGGCATCAGTATCGGGAAACTGGGTCTGGAGGTTCAGCCGGGATAAGATTCAGAAGCAGATAATTGAAAGGCTTGCGGAAATGACGGAAATTTACGGAAGGAAAAGGGTCTAATAAAAAACGGACAAAACTATCAAGGTCAGCAATATAATTCCCCCGGCGCCATGCCATTAACGACAAATTAAATCAACCATCATCATTTATGAAGATCCGATGTTTTTTATTTTTTTACCTGTTTATTTTGACAATGTCGGTATCGGCACAGGCAACAGGCGGACTCGGCGCCGACGCCGTATGGCTGACGGCGGCGAAAGAAGCGGTCGGAACATCGGCAACCTTGAAGTCGAAGGTATGGTTCACGCTCGCCCGTGGGGTGATGACGGAAGCATATTATCCCGATGTTACGACGGCGAATGTGCAGATGCTTCAGTTTTTCGTTTATGATTCTGCGACAGGAAAAATCGAAACCGAATTTGATGATGCAATATCTACAACGGAAAGCCTGCCCTTGCGTCCGGCTGTTTCCAGGCCGGTATCGCTGACGTTTCGACAAAAAACGACGTCACGCAGCGGAACCTGGATAATAGAAAAAATCTTTGTTACGGATCCGGGCTCGGATACGATTTTGTTTTCCGTAAGTTTCCGCCATCGTAATCCAAATGCTTCACTTTATGTTTATTTCGACCCTTCGATCGCCAACACGGGAATGCATGATTCGGCTGTCGTTTCAGGGAAAAATCTAATTGCATTTGAAGGCGGGATTGCGGCTGCTCTTTCCTGTGCAAAGTGCGAAATGGATTTGGCCACTGCGGGTTTTGCCGGAATTAATGACGGACTTTCGCAACTACGCAGTAAAGGTCAGATAACCGACCCTTTTGACAGGGCTGAGAATGGCAACGTTATTCTCACAGCCAGAATAAAGCCCTCAGGGCTGCGATCTAATGATCTGATGGAATTTGCCCTTTCATTCGGTAAAACGCCTGACGAAGCGGCAGATACGGCCCTCCTCGCACTGAGAAAAGGATTTTTACGCTCGCGTTTTGATTACGAATATGAATGGAGCGAATATCTCGGTCGCTTGCCAAAGATCGCGCCGCGTTATCGGGCACAATTCCAAATGGCTGCAATGGTCTTAAAAACGTTTGAGGACAAGAGCGTACGCGGAGCGAATGTTGCAAGCCTTTCGATTCCCTGGGGCGGCGGACAAAACGCCAACGAAGACGTCGGCGGCGGGTATCATTTGATTTGGTCACGCGATCTTTATCATGTGTTTACGGCTTACCTCGCTCTTGGCGATCGCGATGCGGCAAATCGTGCCCTTGATTTTTTGTTTAACATTCAGCAAAAGCCCGACGGCAGTTTTCCGCAGAATTCTTGGCTTGATGGAAAACGCGGCTGGGGTTCGCTGCAGATGGACGAAGTAAGTTACCCGCTGATAATGGCCTGGCAGCTGGGTCGTTTTGATAGTAAGACGTATTTGCGCAATGTGAAACCCGCGGCAGACTTTATAGTCAGAAAAGGGCCGGCTACACCGCAGGAACGCTGGGAAGAAGAATCCGGCTATTCACCATCTACGATAGCGGCGGAAATTGCCGGGCTGGTGTGCGCGGCAGATATCGCAAGGCGAAACGGAGATACAAAATCGGCGGAACTATACCTCAGTATCGCTGATGATTGGGAATCAAAAGTGGAAAAATGGACCGCGACTAAAACCGGAAAATACGGTGATGGAAATTATTATTTACGAATAACTCAAAATGGCCGGCCGGACGCCGGCGATCGAATAGAACTCAATAATGGAGCCGGCACATTCGATGAACGCGAAATCGTGGATGCCGGCTTTCTTGAATTGGTAAGGCTTGGGATTCGCAGGCCGGATGACGCTTTGATCATCAAATCCGTCAAAGTTATAGATCAAATGCTGAAAGCGGAAACGCCGAACGGACCGGGTTTTTATCGTTATCGCAATGACGGCTATGGCGAAACGGATGATGGATTAAGATGGAATTGGGATGGAACCTATCGTGGTAAAGGAAGGCTCTGGGTACTGCTCAGCGGAGAACGCGGCCAGTATGAACTGGCACTTGAGAATTCAAGCGGCATAGGACGCCGTCGCGGAGCCGCGCGGACAAGGCTGGGGCATATGCTCGCCTTTGGATCGAGGACATTTATGCTGCCCGAACAGGTTTGGGACAAACCATCCATACCTAAGCGGATAGACAGGCTTTTTTTGCCTGATTTGAAATGGGGTGAGGGCACCGGTTCGGCGACGCCGCTTGCCTGGTCCATGGCTCAGTTCATACGTCTTGCAACAAACATCTCTGCCGGCCGCAATCTCGATACGCCGGCCATTGTCTATGAACGGTATGCCGGAAAAAAATCGCCCCGCTAGGGCTTTTCCGTGGTTTCGCCGGCCTGACGGATTTCGCGCAGGCTAAGTCCGCGTTTGATAATCAGCGCAAGGCCGATTGCCGTCCAGAAAAGAATTCTTCCTTTGCGTATCAAGGCCAGCGTAATCCCGACACCTGCGCCCAGCGTTACCGCTTCGGCAACGAACCGTGAGCCTGCTTCGTCAACTCCGATCACAAAAGGCACCAGTTTGAAGACGATTGTTATCANCCGGCTGACAGTTTCCAGAAGAAATGCATTCAGTAATTGTCCATCAGCAACGGAGATGCGTGAAATAATGAACCAGACCTCGAAAACGCCCAGTGCGTGAAAGCAAAACTCCAGCAAACAGATAGGGAAAAAGCGTCCCGGATATCTGCGATAGAAACCGAAAATCAGATTTTCGAAAAGTCTGACCTGATACCTTGCATGTTCGAGAAATCCCGCCAAAATTCCGCGGCGATATAGAGCCTCGCATATTTCGCTGGCAAAATGCCATTGCCGGATTATCAGAACAAGCAGGAATAGAAGCACGACAACTATTGCCGCTATCAACAAATCGATTGTAGTCGATAAGGACGGATCGGGCGCCGTGAATTTTAGAAAAGTATATGCGCCGGCAATCAGAAAAATACTTGTCGTAAAACTGTAGAACAGATTTTCCGTGGCGACGGACGAGAGTCCGACGACGAGCGGGACGCGTTTTCTTACGGCGACGGCTTTTGCCGTACCGCTAATCAGGATACCGAGAGGTATCATGCTGCTCATTGCTTCGCCGATAACTACAGCCGGGATCGTATCTCTGAGCGAGAGCGAGAAAGGCTCATAGACGGAGAGTTTCCACGCAAAGGCACGGAGCACTATCCGAATCGCAAAGACCGAGAGGATTACAACAAAGCCAAGAATACCGAAATTTCCTATTCGCTCCAGGATCTCGCGGGCACCGACCGAGTGCAAAAAATAGCCAAATAATCCGATGCCGCCGGCCGTCAGGATAGCCCCGATTACGGTTAAATGTCGGGAATTACGGCCATTTTGCGGCTTACGGGTTGAATCAGCGGATTGGTCTAAAGAAATCACGTCTCGTTGCCTTACTACCTGGATGCTGTTTAGAATGGTATTTTATTCAAACGACAATAACAAAACCGGGTAGATTAAACTTATGAACGCAGCAACAGGAACAGCACTTTACAACAGCGGATTGACAACTCTTTCCGAAGAAGAAGAATTATTCAGGGCATCGGTTCGCGAGTTTGCCGAGGGCGAAGTCCGCCCGCGGGTCGAAGAAATGGAACGAAATGCCAAATTGGATCCGGCGATAATCCGTCAATGCTTCGATCTCGGGCTGATGGCAATCGAATCGCCGGAAGAATTCGGCGGTGCCGGCTCGACGATTTTCAATGCGATAATTGCAATCGAGGAGCTTGCACGCGTTGACGCCAGCGTTTCGGTTTTTGTAGATGTACACAATACGCTGGTTACAAATGCCTTTATGCGCTGGGCAAATGACGAGCAGAAAAAGAAATATCTGCCCCAGCTTGCCTCGGGACGCGTCGGCGCCTACGCGCTTAGCGAAGCCGGCTCGGGTTCGGATGCATTTGCCTTGAAAACCCGCGCAGTGGATAAAGGCGATCATTACGAAATTTCGGGCCAGAAGCTCTGGATAACCAATGGAAACGAAGCCGAGATCTTCATTCTTTTCGCCACCGTTGATCCTGAAGCGGGCTACAAAGGCATCACGGCATTTATCATCGAAAAAAGTTTCGAAGGGTTTTCAGTCGGAAAGAAAGAGGATAAGGTCGGGATTCGTGCCTCCTCGACCACGGAACTGATTCTTGAAAACTGCAAAGTGCCAAAGGAAAACGTCCTCGGGGAAGTCGGCAAAGGGTACAAGGTTTCGATCGAAACGCTTAACGAAGGGCGTATCGGAATCGGAGCCCAGATGCTCGGCATCGCGCAGGGCGCATATGAAGCCGCTTTGAAATACACAGCCGAACGCGAGCAGTTCGGCCGCCCGATCAACAGCTTTCAGGCTGTTCAGTTTCAACTGGCGGAGATGGCTCTGGAAATAGAGGCCACCCGATTGCTGGTCTATAACGCCGCAAGGCTCAAGGATGCCGGCCGGCCTTTCGTCAAGGAAGCTGCAATGGCGAAATTATACTCTTCGCGTTGCGCGGAAAGGGTTTCTTCCAAAGCAATTGAACTTTTCGGCGGCTACGGTTATGTCAAAGACTATCCGGTCGAAAAATTCTGGCGCGACAGCAAGATCGGTTCCATTTACGAGGGAACGTCCAATATGCAGCTGCAGACTATTGCAAAGCTGATAACGGGCAGTAAATAGGTCACAAGCCAATCGAAATTTTTTTGCATTTTGTCTTACGGGGACGCAAGTCGTCACCGCACTTTTTGTATAGTGAAGTCTGTCGGCGGCGGTTGTAACACAATCGTTTTCGGCAGATTTCCGGCAAAGGAGCGGTGAGTTTATGGCTTCGCGTGAATTAAAAGAAGAGATCAGGTTACTTTGGGCAGATGATCAACGAAATATCTGTCAGATTTGCAAGCGTGAAGGATGCGGGCTTGATTGCCCGCCTGGCAGAGACCACTTTTCGCGATGCTTTTCAGGACCATCCGAAAAATGCTCCGCACGATCTGGAGGCTTACATATCGCAGGCATTTACGCAGGAGCAGATCGGCAGCGAACTGGCGGACAGCCGGAACGTTTTCATGATCGCGGAAATCGGGGGCGAAGCCGCCGGTTATGCAAAATTAACGAAAGGGAAGACGGAGCCGGGAATTACCGCCCGAATGCCGATAGAACTCTCACGGCTGTATTCACATCAAAAATTTCTTGGCAAAGGCGTCGGCCAGCGGCTTCTGGAGGAGTGTTTCCGTTTTGCCGGGTCCGAAGGATTTGATGTTATCTGGCTTGGCGTCTGGGAATACAATCCGCGAGCCCGACGATTTTACGAAAAAAACGGCTTCCGATATGTTGGAAGCCACATTTTCCAACTTGGCACTGATGCCCAGACCGATTTACTGATGCAGAAAGAAGTTTTCCATTAAAACATTGCTTCCTGCCCGGGCTGCGAATGGCGTTTTACTTGAGATATTTGGCAAACCATTCCAGATTGCTCTGCATTGCGGCCAGTTGCATACGCGGTTCTGTCGGGCCGTGCGGCTGCCGCGGGAGAACGATCATCCTGACCGGAACGCCCAGACGTTTCAGGGCATTGTAGAGCTCATAGCCCTGTGATATCGGGACGCGGACGTCCGCATCTCCGTGCTGTATCAAGGTTGGCGTCCGGGCGTTTTTGATATTGAACATCGCCGAATGGCGGGCATATATTTCGGGATTATCCCAGAATTCGGCTTCGAAATAATCCGGGACGAAAGATGGAATATCTGCTGTCCCGTTGAAACTCATAAGGTTTGTTACCGCCGCACCGGCCGAAGCGGCTTTGAAACGATTGGTCTTGGTTATTATTGTGGAGGTCATATAGCCGCCGTAGCTCCAGCCCATTACTCCGAGCCGGTTTTCATCCGCGACACCCATAGAGATAACATGATCCACGCCGGCCATCAGGTCTTCATAGTCCATACCGCCCCAATCCTTGATGTTTGCCCGGCGGAATTGTGTCCCGTAACCGGAAGATCCGCGTGGATTCGGGCGAAGTATTGCGTAGCCGGCGGCAGCCATAGAGGCAAGTGGATAAACGCCGCGATTGCCGATAAAACTCTGCTGGAAAACCCCTGCGGGGCCGCCATGGACGTTGAGAATCAGAGGGACGCGTGTGCCCGTGCGGTAACCGACCGGGTAGGTCAGAAGTCCTTCGATTTCCATACCGTCTTTGCTTTTCCATTTGATTACTTCAGTTTTCGGGGTGGGAATTGCCGAAAAGGAAGAATTTGCCGAAGAGATTCTGGTAACCGGGTACATTCCGGCCCGGCCAACATAAACTTCCGGCGGAGTTTCGGCGGTTTGGCGTACGTAAGCATAGAGTCCGGATTTATGGGAAAAAGGCGATGTAATAACGGCATCGAGAGATTCTATAAGCAGAATCGAGCCTGCAGCAATGTCAGCGCCGTAGAGAGCCGTACCGGTCCCGCGGGCTTCGGTGAAAAGGACGTAGCGGCTATCGGGCGACCATGCGAGCAGTCCCGGCTGGCCATCATAAGAAGGCGGCAGGATTTTCGGTTCGCCGCCGGCTGCGGGATAGACATAAATACGATTGCTTTGCGCCCAACGGATCGGCAAGTCACTGACGGTCATGGCAATCCATTTACCGTCGGGAGAATAAAGCGGATTTTGCTCGGCGGCGGCACCGGCAGCTACGTCAGTAACGGCACCGGTAGCAATATCAACGGTCGAAACGTCCGAACTCGGCCAATAATCGGCTACAGGCGATTTGGTATGAGCAAATACTATCCTAAGCCCATCGGGCGACCAATCGAATCCGGTAACGTTTCTGTCAATAACGGTAAGTTTTTTCGGCTCTCTTTTGCCCGCTTCATTTTTGGCAAGAGGGACGAGGTAAAGCCTTGCGAATTTTATATTTTCATCTACCCAGCGGAAATCGTTGCGGGCTTTCTCGTTTTTCTCTTCTTCGTCTGTTTTCGGGTCGGGCATTGTATAGGCTATAAACCTGCCGTCCGGCGACCACTGGAAATCGCTGACTGCGGATTTGCCGTCAGTGATTTGTTCGGCTTCACCGCCGGCTATCCGTAAAACATAGATTTGATTACGGTTATCCTTTCGATTGGAAAGGAAAGCAATCATCGTCCCGTCGGGCGAAAATTTCGGATTAGACGAAGACTTTTCTCCGAAGGTGATTTGAAAATTGGATTTGCCGTCTATTGAAGCCAGCCAGAGCTGGGAGACGTATTCGCTCCGGTCCGCAGTCATTACGGCATCGTTTTTTTGATAAACAACGCGGCTGCCGTCAGGCGAAATTTGCGGATTGGAAAGGGCACTTACTTTGATTTGTAATTCCGGAGTCCAACTTTGCTGGCCGGAGGCGGCTGCGGCCGCTGAGAAAATCAAGATTGAGATAAGCAATGTCTGCGAACGAAAAATAGTCATAGATGCCTCCCTGGCTTTAAGAAACGGAAGAAAATATCGTGAAGCGGCGGTATTTTCTGCTATTTTGAAGGTTAATTCAACTTCAAATGAGACATAAAACGCCATAATTTCAGTAACCGGATGAAAAATATTCAAAAATTCGCAAATAGCATTGAAAGAAAAATGGAAATTTTGCAATAAATAATGTGCTGTGGAATTCTCCCAAAATAAACACTACCCGATGCATTTCTACGGCACGTTCCATTTATTCAAAATCATTTGTAATTTATGAAATGACCTTTGATCGGACATATCAGGCAATTCCTCACAATTGCATCTTGATCGAGATGGCTCATCAAAAGCCGGTTTTTGGTGAATTTCTGGATCTGTTCGGTTTCGCCGATGTCTCGTTTGAAGACCTTAGGTTTCGTGCCGGTGATCCTGATTTCAACCTCTTTGTCGAAAATGTAAAAACAATCCGGCGATCGCACCCCGGCATCGAAGACAGACGTCTGAATCTGGCCGGCCGATGGGACGCACTGCTTTTCACTGTCACTGAACTTCTCAAGGCGTCCGGTTTCGGCACCGAGGAACATTGGATAAAGCGTGCAATAAAGGGCGGCGATATCATCGGTGCGAGTATCTGTACGGCGCAAGGCATTCCCATCAGGTTTACCTCGGCATTTGAAACCAAAACGCTCGCCGCAAGGCTTGGCAGAATAGATCCGCTCGACCTCGCGCAATTCTGGGATATAGAAAAAATGACGGCAGAAGGCGTTGTGGGCATTGAAGAAGTAGTCAGAATCAAAGATGAGTGCCCGGCTGTAACTGATTATGAGCGGCTGACCGAACTTTACGGGGCGGCTGCCGATAACGACGAGGGGATTCTTATTCTCAACGGCTGATCAGCTTCCGGAATACCTGACAAGGCGAAATTTCCAGACCATTCGCCCGGCCGCTTCGTCCCGGATATAACCGGCAGCATTAACCGTCCAATGCCCTTCGAAACGCCATTTGCCGGGAGCAAGCTTGTTAAATAAAGGCACCGCGTGCCCGCTGGTTATTGCTGCCATAAGCGCGAGGTTTGCCGCGTCCAGCCGTTGGTCGCCACGACGTCCCGATCCGGTATAGAAGATCTCATCATCATTTTTGCCCCGATAATCCGGATAACAGGAATTTATCTGTCCGAAATCGGTTAAAAGCGAAATAAGACGACCATTTCTATAGTAAATACCGCGGCGTACACGATGAATGGACGAGACCTCAGCCCAGGTCAATATATCTCCCGGCATGAATTCCATTGCGGGGACATGAATGACTTTTGTCTGGCCCCTTTTCAGATTTGACATAAGTAAAAATCCAGTTTAGACTTTCCCGTCGTAGTTTCCCCCGAATAATCCGATACGGTTGATTTATCTAAATTTGTGGCAGACGATTTTCGACTCTCTCTATCTTCCAAATCCTTTTCGCCGCAAGATGTCATCATACGGCCTGATAACCTATCAGCATACAAACATAACAGGAGAAACCAACCGTGAAAAAGCTAATTTTCGTACTATGCGCCGTTATGGCGGCTATTTCGATCTTCAGTATCGTATCAAAGAAGACGGATGCGACATCGCCGCTTTTCGGTATCGGGAAAAGCGATGAGAGAGAAGTTGCCAAAGCAATCAGTTTAGGCATTTTGCGTGACCGTGCCGCGCAGCGTGCCATAGGAGACGTTGCGGAATACAAAGTCCGCGATGTTGTGATCGACGAGCTGAAAATGGCTCATACAAAATTCCAGCAGGTAATCGGCGGCGTACCTGTCTGGGAAGGGGAAGCAATCGTCCATCTTAAATCAGACGGCAGCCTTTCGCTGATCACCGATAGCCTCAAGGAAGGCATCGCTGTTGATACAACGCCAAACCTTTCGGCCGACGATGCACTTGAAATTGCCCGCCGCACAAATCGGGGACCGCGGCTGATGACTGATCCCGCGATAATCGAATTATATATCTTTCGCGGTGAAGACCGCGACCACCTTGCCTATCGTGTCGAAATGCCGCGAATAGACGGTTCTCCTAATACATCCGCGCCGGTCGTATTCATTGATGCCCATACCGGCCAACGCATTTTCTCTTACGATAACCTGAGAACCGGCACAGGCTCGTCACTTTACAGCGGGACGATTACCATTGATACAAGCGTTTCCGGCTCAACTTATTATATGGAAGACCTTACCCGCCGGATGGGAACTTTCAATATGAACAATACCGGAAATACGACGACAGGTAGCGGCGGTACGCAATCCAGGTTTACGGGTACGGACGATGTCTGGAATGCAACAGCCGAACGGGCAGGCGTAGATGCACACTACGGCGCGGCGATGACGTTTGATTTTTACAAAAACGTCCTTGGCAGAAACGGCATTGACGGAAATTACGGGCCGGGAACGACCGCTGCGGGTGCAAACAGCGGCATCAGCCTCGTAACTTCGCGGGTACATTTCGGGAGCAATTACAACAATGCCTTCTGGTACCAGAACAAAATGACCTATGGCGACGGAAACGGAACTACCTTCTCGCCATTGGTTACATTGGACATTGCCGGTCATGAAATGACCCACGGCGTAACGGAATATACCGCAAATCTGACTTATTCCGGAGAATCCGGAGCACTAAATGAATCAATGTCCGACGTAATGGGTTCAATGGTCGAGACTTATGCCCGCGGCGGTACGGTAACTTCCGATACCTGGAAAATCGGTGAGCAGGCCTACACGCCAAATACCGCCGGAGACGCACTTAGATATATGGACAATCCTCATCTTGCGTCAAATGGCGGCTATACGGCAGATGACGATCCCGACCATTATTCCGAACGATATACCGGCACCGCAGACAACGGCGGCGTTCATATCAATTCCGGTATTGGAAACAAGGCATTCTATCTTGCCGTAGCAGGCGGTACGCATCACCTCAGCGGCGTTACTGTAACCGGCATCGGGCCAACGGATGCAACGCGAATCTGGTACAGAGCTTTGACTGTTTATATGACATCGAGCACCAATTTTGCGGGAGCCCGCACGGCAATGTTAAATGCCGCAACCGATTTATTCGGTTCCGCAAGCCAGCAATATACTACCATCGCGACAACCTGGTGCGCGGTTGGCGTCGGTTCATGTCCGAATCCGAACCCGACTCCGACGCCGACACCTACGCCTACGCCCGGCAGCAATCTGCTGGTCAATGGCGGTTTCGAGGGAAGCGCATCGCCGTGGGTCGGCTCCGGAACGGGCTACTTCTATACCGCGAACGGAAATTATCCGCACGGAGGTACAGGCTATATTTACCTTGGCGTCAATAACAGCGTCAGCGGACAGGCATATCAATCCGTAACGATTCCCTCGACGGCAACCGGGACGCTTACCTTCTGGCTGAACGTAACATCGAGTGAAACGACAACAACAACACAATACGACAAACTCTTTGTCGAAGTCAGAAACTCAAGCGGTACGCTGCTTTCGACACTTGCGACATACAGCAATCTGAATAAAGACTCTGCCGGCGTCTACACACAGCGATCGCTGAATGTATCCGCATATAAAGGGCAAACGGTCAGAATCCAATTCAGGGCTACAACCGATAGCTCGCTTGCAACTACATTCAGAATAGACGACGCAGTCCTTTATTAATCGAAAATTGCCCTTTAAGGCAATCGGCGAAAAGAAGAACGGAGCGGAAAATATCCGCTCCGTTTATTTATATCGGACAAAAAGCATGAAATTACGCTGCTTCGGAGGCACGGTCGGTTTTCTCTCCTAAAGCAAGTGCATCCTCAACAATCTTTTGTTGTTCGAGCTCGTGAATGGCATAGGAACCTGTTGCAGGTGAAGCGGAAGGAACGCGGCCGACATAGGAAATAACCATGCGTCCATTTACCAGTTCGTCCAGACGCGGTCGCATGAAAGTCCAGCCGCCCATATTTTGCGGCTCTTCCTGTGCCCAGACGATTTCTTTGGCGTTGGAATACCGGCTAAGAATGGCGGCAAGGGCTTTTTTGGGAAACGGATAGAATTGTTCGAGGCGAACGAGTGCGATGGCGTCATTTGGTGCCGAATGACGGGCAGCATCTATATCATAGAAAACCTTGCCGCTACAGAGGACTATCCGGCGTACATTTTCCGGCGAGACAACAGCCCGATCGTCAATCACGGGAAGAAATCCGCCCTCGGTTAATTCACGAAGCTCGGAGCTTGCCGCCGGCAGCCGCAGAAGGCTTTTGGGAGTCATTACGATAAGCGGCCGGATTATTTCCTGTTTTACCTGTCTGCGTAAAAGATGGAAATATTGAGCCGGAGTTGTCGGGTAGCAGACCTGTAGATTATTTTCGGCACATAATTGCAGAAAACGTTCGAGTCTGGCAGATGAATGCTCCGGTCCCTGACCTTCATAGCCGTGCGGGAGAAGCATTACGAGACGGCATCTTTGGTTCCACTTGTCTTCCGAAGCAGCGATATATTGGTCAATGATGACCTGTGCGCCATTTGCAAAGTCGCCGAACTGGGCTTCCCACGCAACAAGATTGTCCCGGGATTTCAGTGCATAGCCATATTCGAAACCAAGAACGCCGGCCTCCGAAAGGCTGCTGTCAAAAACGTAAAAACGCGCGTCGGGTTTCTGCGGATTACGGAGTTCGGTCAGAGGCGACCATCTCTCGCCGGTCATCGTATCGTACATCGAGGCATGACGCTGCGAAAATGTGCCGCGTCCGGAGTCCTGTCCGCTGAGGCGTACAGCCTTTCCTTCCAGAACAAGTGATCCGATTGCAAGAGCTTCAGCAAAGCCCCAATCCATCGGTATTTCACCGGCTCCCATTTTAGCGCGGCGGGCGAGTTGCCCAACCATTTTAGGATTGACATGAAAAGTTTCCGGCACAAGGGAAATTTTTTCAGAAACTTGTTTTAGTGTTTCGCCGTCTGCGGCGGAGGGGAAAACTTCCGAACCGTCTTCTTCCTGCTTAGGTGCAGGTAGCGTAATCTGTGCTTTTTTCTTTGAGGCGATTTCCTTTGCCCGTTCAAGGATGCCTTCGTATTTTGAAACTACGGCTGCCGTCATGGCCTCCAATTCTTCAATCGAAACTACATTTTCGCGGAGCAGACGGTCTGCATAGAGTTTACGCGTGCCCGGGTGCATTTTTACGCGGGCGTACATCAGCGGCTGCGTGTAACTCGGCTCATCGCCTTCGTTGTGGCCTAGCCGACGGAAACCGACAAGGTCGAGCACCACATCCTTTTGAAATTCTTTGCGATAATCCAGTGCGATTTGAACTACGCGGTAAGCGGCTTCCGGATCGTCGCCGTTGATATGAAATATCGGCGTTTGGGTTATCTGTGCCGCATCGGTCGAATAAATGGAGCTGCGGCCCATTTCCGCAGAGGTAGTGAATCCGATCTGGTTATTGATCACGATATGGATTGTCCCGCCCGTGCGGTAACCGGGAAGCCCCGCAAGCTGAAGCGTTTCCATAACGATGCCCTGTCCGGCAAATGCTGCGTCTCCGTGCAAAAGCAAAGGGAGTACACGTCCGTAGGCTTCTTCACGCGTTATTGCTTCTCCGTTGCGCAATTCGTCCTGCCTTGCGCGTGCCATACCTTCAACAACCGGATTTACAAATTCCAGGTGACTTGGGTTGCTCGCCAGCTCAATCCTTAACTTACGGCCGCTTTTCGTTATTTTTTCGGAGACAGCTCCCTGGTGATATTTTACGTCTCCCTCATCAGCGGGAAAGGCCGGATGCGCCGTACCTTCGAAAACGGTAAATATCCGCTCTGCCATATCGCCGGTTTCGGGATTGCCGATGATGTTGGACAGCACGTTGAGCCGGCCCCGATGTGCCATTCCGACATAGATTTCCTCGACGCCTCGATCGGCAGAACCTTCGACAAGGCGATCCAGCATCGGGATTACGGTTTCACATCCCTCGAGAGAAAATCGTTTCTGACCCAAATATTTGCGGTGTAGAAACTGTTCGAACTGCTCGGCTTCTATCAATTTAAGGAGCAGTTCCTTCCTGATTTCCGGATCAAGCGGTTTTGTATCTACAAAGTGTTCACGAATCTGCCGGCGAATCCATTCTTTTTCTTCTTTGCTTTGAATGTGGCGGTATTCGATACCAACTTTACCGCAATAAGCACGTCGAAGAATATCGAGTATGCGGCGAAGTGTTGCGGTTTTTTCACCATGCAGCCCGCCGGTGATGAATTCGCGGTCCAGATCCCAGATCGTCAGGCCGAATGCTTCCAGTTCTAGTTCAGAAGCATCGTGCCGCGTCATATTGAGCGGGTCGATGTCTGCCAGCAGATGCCCGCGCGTTCGGTAAGCATTTATCAATTGAAGGACGTTTGCCTGTTTTTCGGCCTGTTCGGTGAAGCGGTCGCCTCCGAGAAGCGAGGGGTTGTAATCTTCAGCCCAACGAAGCGGAGGATAATTTACTTCCAGATCGCGGAAAATCTGATCGTAAAAATTGTGCTTTCCTATCAGATATTCATGGATGCGGGCCAGAAAAAGACCGCTCTCGGCACCCTGAATTACGCGGTGGTCGTAGGTACTCGTAAGAGTAATAACCTTGCTGATTCCCAGTTGCGAGAGGGCAGCAGGCGTCATTGCCTGATATTCGGCGGGATATTCAATTGCGCCCGTTGCGATGATCGCGCTCTGGCCGGCCATTAAACGCGGGTTGGAAGCGACTGTGCCGATCGTCCCAGGATTGGTAATCGAGATCGTGGTCCCTTGAAAATCTGCCAGTTCTAGTTTGCCATCGCGGGCTTTGCGAACAGTCTCATTGTATTTATCAAAAAATTCCGCAAAGGACATTTCCTCGCAGTTTTTGATATTTGGAACCAGGAGGCTGCGCGAGCCATCTTTTTTTTCGATATCGATGGCAATCCCAAGATTGATATGTTTATGCTCTATTCTGGATGGCACGCCGCCGACAATGCCGAATCCGTGATTCATTCGCGGATAGGTTTTTGCTGCCTGCACAATGGCCCAGGCAATTATATGCGTAAAGGAAGCTTTGCCGAGTCCGCGGGTGGCAAGGTGGTCATTGATAATACGTCGGTTTTCTTCGAGCAGTTTTACCGGCATGGTACGAACGCTCGTTGCTGTCGGGACTGTGAGGCTTTCCTCCATATTTTCGACGATTTTCTTCGCCGGGCCGACAATCGGACGAGCTTCGTCATTTTCTGTAATTGGCGTTTCCAAGCGGGTTGAGGGCGGCGTGGAAGTTGGCGCCGAAGAAGATTTCTGCGGCAGGGTTTCAACCTTATGTTCCTTACCGAGCATTTCGGCGAAAAAAGCCTGCCACGATTCATCAACCGATGCAGGATCGGCCAGATAACGTGCCAAAAGGCCTTCGACATAACTGGCATTGGCACCGAAATTCTCAGCGATATAGGCGGAATAATCTGAAATTTGCTGGCTCACTTTTGCTTTGACCTCAAATGCAATTCAATTGTAAACAAACAGTTTATCGCATTCCGCAGGAAATTATAAGCCCCGACGGCCCGGCTATCTGCAATTGGATAAATGTCAGATTAGACAGATGAACCGGAAACACCTGTGGCGCTCCTGGAACTGTTTTCGTTTTCGAGGTCGAGTTTTATTGCATCAAGGATGCCGTTGATAAACTGCGTCGCTTCGTAGGTGGAAAAGCGGCGGGCAATTTCGAGAGCTTCATTTATGACGACGGTTTTTGGTGTGTCTTCATAGAGAAATTCGTAAACGGCAAGCCGAAGGATATTGCGGTCCACGATTGCCATCCGCTCTATCCGCCAATGTTCCGCACGCGAGCGAATTCTGTCATCAATCGTCTCAAGATTTGCAAGGGTGCCGCTAACTGCTTTATTGGCAAAGTTTCGGGTTCGATCATCGAGCTTTGCGTCACCAAGTTCAGCCCAATAGCCTTCTATGAGGCCGTCATTCGCAAGACGCCCGATGTCCGCGGCAAAAAGCATCTGCAGAGCGCTTTCGCGCGCTTTACGCCTGGTTCCGGAGACCTTTTCTTCCTTTTCAAACGACATGGGGAAAAGCTTTCTCTTCTTTTTTGCCGGAAATGGCAAAACCGGCAGCTTTGAGGAGATTTGCCATCTCGACAGCCGCGAGGGCCGCTTCGTGTCCCTTGTTACCTGATTTCAAACCGCAGCGATTGGTTGCTTGTTCGACCGTATCGGCAGTTACAACTCCGAATGAGACAGGCACGCGAGCAGCAAGCGAAGCCGAAGCGATGCCTTTTGCAGCCTCGCCGGCGACAAAGTCAAAATGCGGAGTTTCGCCGCGGATTACAACACCGAGTGCGATGACGGCATCGTATCTGCCGCTTTCGGCAGCTCTAAGTGCGAGGAGCGGCAACTCGAAAGCTCCGGGAACTTCAAAAACTTCGGTTGAATTTTCCTTGCCGCCGCAGCTTCTGATTGCATTCAAGGCTCCTTCAAGCAGCCGCGAGGTAAGAAAATCATTCCAGCGGCTGACGACTATGGCAACCTTCAGATGCGAGGCGTCAAGAGTTCCGCGAAAAATCTTTGGTTTCAAATCGGACATTATTAAAATCTGCCGGCTTACGGTAAATCCGAAGCCGAATTAAAGTATATGTAACCGGCAACGTAAATTACAAGCAGAAAGCGTGAATCGTGCAGACAAGGGTGGTAAAATCAGGTCTGACGAGATAATGATCCGAACCGCCGAGACACTGATTATCGAAACTCCGGAGCGTGTCGAGCTTGAGTTTTCGCTTGCTTCAATCGGCAACAGGTTTATTGCGGTTGCAATAGATCACTGTATCCAGTTCAGCGTCATTATCGGGCTGCTGATTATCTTCGCGATCATTTTCAACGGGTTCTCAGTTTATGACCTTGCGGTCGAACCATCCGGGCAGTTGCCTAACTGGCTGATTGCATTATTGATTTTTCTGCTTTTTCTGGTCTTCGTTGGATATTTTATTTTTTTCGAATGGTTCTGGAGCGGACAGACGCCCGGAAAGCGGGTAATGAAACTTCGCGTAATACGTGAGGACGGACGCCCGATTACACTTTGGGAAGCTGCCGCGCGTAATCTGCTTCGGGTTTTTGATGCGTTGCCGGGATTTTTTATTCCGATTTACTCGGTCGGGCTGATAGCTTCTTTTATCAGCCGGCGTGACCAGCGAATCGGCGATCTTTTTGCCGGGACAGTCGTAGTCCGCGAAAAGCAGGGCGAAATGCCGTCATTCTACGATTTTTTTGCAGACGCCGGTTTCGATGACGCACTCAAACGCGAAATGCCGCGCGTGCAATTCGAGGCTGACCTGAAATCTATCGGAGAGCCTGAAATAGAGGTGGTTGAGTCATACTTACGCCGCCGAAAAAATCTGGACGAGCATTTGCGAAAATGGATGGCATGGCGAATAGCGTTGCCTCTTATGCTAAGACTAAAACCGCATTATAATGCGGCGGAGTTTACTTATGAAGGCTTTCTCGAAGAATTGCTTCATAAATATCATTCGCGCCGCAGACGGTTGGATTGAGCGCCGATCTTGCTCAATTCACGATAATTTCGATCCTTTCATCATTGTTCGTATTCGTAGTCCATTTATAGCGGAAAATTGAGCCAGCCTGTTCCGGTGTAATTTCACCTCCGAGCAAACGAACCGCGGTTGCCAGGACAGGATCCCTGTTTTGAGCAAAATCGGCAGGGGTAGGAATAACCAAATGGTCGGGTACAACTCCTACATTTTCGAGGCTTTTCCCGTCGGACATTATAACGTCAGCATTTGTAATACTTACGCCGTATATGATCTCATCATTGCCTCCCATGGTTAATTCCTTGTTGATAGACTGCATAACTGCGCCAGCTGTAACATCCCCGACTACCACACCGCGTTTTTCCAGTTGGACAAGGCGTGCAAAAATCTCTGCGGCAGAAGCCGAATTGGCATCCGTAAGCACGACGAGGCCTCCTTTGTATGCACTCTGTCCACGGGTTTTTGACCTCATCGGATCCATTTGTTTGCGTCCCTTGAGCTGTGCAATCGTCAGATCCCGATCAAACATCCATCCTGCCAGCCTCTCAAGCGTGGAGACCAGACCGCCGCCGTTTCCGCGAAGATCCAGGATCACGTTCGGATAATTTTTTATCTTTCCTATCATCGTATCTATGTCGGATGGTGCTATTCCAAAACTTGGCATTTTCCAGATGATTATGTTTCCAAGCGGTTTGAAATAGTTATATTCGATGTCGGATTTGCCTGACCAATCGATCACCTTAAAAAGGTTCGATCTGTTTATGACGAGAGGCAATCTGGTAATTTTAGAAGCAATCTCTAGATCTCGCGGCGCGGCGTCTCCGGGAGACAGCACCCTTAATTTGATCGAGGTTCGTTTACTAATAACTCTGTAGAAATAATAAACTTTCCACATTTCTTTTTTTACGGGTGCAAAGCCTTCGATCGAAAGAATCTGGTCGCCGCGTTTCAGTCCCTTGGCTTCGGCGTCGCTGCCCGGTTTTACGACTGTTACTATAAGTTTGTCGCCTGCTATCGTGTCACGCCAGCCGTATTCAACCCTGGAAGTCATTGCGGGCGGCACAAAGTAAAGATGTGAGTCATTAAAATCAACAAGCATCTGTGCGATAACGCCCATAGCCTGGCCGGACGATTCTACCTGGTCAATACGATCAGATGCCCGTTTATAACGAGCTTCAAGATCAATGCCTTTAAATGAAGGGTCAAAGTATTCGTCCTTGACGGTATCCTTTATTACTTTGAGCATTGTTTTCAGCCTTTCCCGCTCAATGCGGTCCATTTTTTGCTGACCGGAAACGGCGGTAACAGCACAAATAAAAACAATGAAAAGCGGCGCAAAACAAACTTTTTGGAAGAATTTGTGCATCATAATCATTTAGTCGGGGGATGGGTTTTAATAACGCGGCAGTTGCGCGATAATTCTCGGAATTTTATCATTAGATAGACCGAATCTCCAATATTTTATTGACATTCTACTGCGGGCCTGCGGCAATCTTCCTCACCAAAATGCGAAGAAACACCGCAGAATTCAGGAATAAAACATTACACCGGAGCGTCCAAACAATTGAGCAAAAACATTCTGATTACCGGCGGAGCAGGTTTTATCGGTTCGCATTTGGCACATCGGCTTCTTTCCGAAGGATCTTTCAATATTGCAATTATTGACGACCTCAATGATTTTTACTCTCCGGAACTAAAGAAAAGAAATCTCGAAAGCATTTCGGAAATAGGGCCGATTGCTTTTTTTGAGGCGGATATTCGCTCTTTTGAAGCTTTATCTGAGATTTTTAAACGATTCCGACCGGACACTGTTGTCCATCTTGCGGCAAGAGCCGGCGTCCGTCCGTCTTTGGCGGATCCTTTTCTTTATACAGAAACTAATGTCAACGGCACGCTTAACCTGCTGGAACTGTCACGCCGCACACAGGTAGAGCAATTTATTTTTGGTTCCTCAAGTTCGGTTTATGGTATCAATGGGAAAATACCATTTTCTGAAGATGACCGCATTTACCAGACAATCTCACCGTATGCTGCGACAAAGGCAGCAGGGGAACATCTTTGCCATACTTTTTCACACCTTTACGGTATTCGAACGATCTGCCTGCGGTTTTTTACGGTTTACGGCCCCAGGCAGCGTCCCGACCTTGCCATCTGCAAGTTTTCCAGATTGATCGCAGAGGAAAAACCCATACCGGTTTTCGGAGACGGGAGCACGCGGCGGGATTATACTTATATTGATGACATTACTCAGGGCATCCGTGCCGCAATTGATTACCGAAACTCTATGTTTGAGATCTTTAATCTGGGAGAATCGCAAACCGTTGAGTTAAACCGCCTGATTGCACTTCTGGAAGAAAATCTTGGTAAAAAGGCATTGATCGACCGAAAGCCCATGCAGCCGGGCGACGTGCCGGTTACATTTGCCGATATTTCAAAAGCCAGAAATCTGCTTGGCTACAATCCGCAAACCAAAATCGAAGACGGAATCCCCAAATTCGTGGAATGGTTTAACGCAAACCGTTTAATTGTAGCGGCGACAAAATAAAGAAAAAGGGATGTTTTGCCGACAGGTTTTATTATCCCGCCAAACCGCAAATTTATTCAGCAATCCGCAACATCCGTTTTAATTTATTCCCTACTGAATAATTTTATCAAAATAATTCTTGACATATTTAGTATTTAGATTTAGTCTAATTTCAATTAAGTGACTAAATCAAAATATACAGATGATTTAACATTAACAAGGCAGCGGGATGCCGTCTTGAAAGTTGTACGTAGTTCAATCCGACATTTGACGGCAAACGAAATTTTCGACAAGGCAAAGACATCACTTCCGGGCATTTCTTTTGCAACCGTTTACAACGCGCTTCGCTATCTCAAAGACCATGGAATGCTTGGCGAGGTACGGTTTGGTTCCAATGCCGCGCGTTTTGACCGCAGACTTTCAAGGCACGATCACGCTCTTTGCGTGCGATGTAATGAAATCGTGGATTTGGATCTCCCGATCCCCGAAGGTTTGATACAAAAAGCAGCAGAACACTCTAAATTCGAGCCGGGGAGTATTGAATTCACACTGCACGGCCTGTGTCCGAAATGTAGGAAAAGAAGCTCTACAAAAAATCCTGAATCAAATCGAAACAAGGCATGGTGAAATACAATGGAAGAAAAAAATGGTTCTAATGGTTGTCCGTTCAGCGGTTCATCGGAAAGCAAACCGCCCCGCCGGGTGAGGAAAAATAAAGACTGGTGGCCAAATTCATTGGATCTTGGCATTCTCAGACAAAACAGCGAGCTTGCGAACCCGATGGGGCCGGATTTTAATTACAAAAAAGAATTTCAATCCTTGGATCTCAAGGCATTGATTAATGATCTTCACAAATTAATGACAGATTCTCAGGATTGGTGGCCGGCTGATTATGGTCATTACGGTCCTTTTTTTATACGAATGGCATGGCACGCCGCCGGCACTTACCGGGTTGCTGACGGACGTGGCGGAGCAGGCAGCGGCGAACAGCGTTTTGCGCCAACAAACAGCTGGCCGGATAATGGCAACCTGGATAAAGCTCGCCGATTGCTCTGGCCGATAAAGCAAAAATACGGCCGTAAAATTTCATGGGCAGATCTGTTGATTCTTACGGGAAACGTAGCGCTTGAATCAATGGGTTTCAAAACTTTCGGCTTTGGCGGCGGGCGCGAAGACGTCTGGCAAGCACAGGAAGATGCCTACTGGGGTTCGGAAAACGAATGGCTTGCCACAAGCGATAAGCCAAACAGCCGTTATTCAGGTGAACGTCAATTGGAAAATCCGCTTGCGGCTGTGCAGATGGGCTTGATTTATGTTAATCCCGAAGGGCCGGACGGAAACCCCGACCCGATCGGTTCGGCTCACGATGTAAGAGAAACATTTGCCCGTATGGCAATGAATGATTATGAAACGGTGGCCCTTACGGCCGGCGGCCATACCTTTGGCAAAGCTCACGGTGCAGGTGATGCTTCATTGGTCGGGCCGGAGCCCGAAGCAGCACCCATCGAAGCGCAAGGGCTTGGCTGGCTTAGCAAACATGGAAGCGGTAAAGCTCAGGACGCAATAACAAGCGGGATTGAAGGTGCCTGGACCCCAACGCCAATACAATGGGATAACAGTTATTTTGAAACTCTGTTCGGTAATGAATGGGAATTGACGAAAAGTCCGGCAGGTGCCTTTCAGTGGCAGCCGAAAGGTGTCCAGCCAAATGTTCCTGACGCACACGATCCGCAGAAGAAACACTTGCCGATGATGACTACTGCGGACATGGCAATGAAGATGGATCCTGAATACAGGAAAATATCGCTTCATTTCAAAGAAAATCCAGAAGAATTTGCAGATGCTTTTGCAAGAGCTTGGTTTAAGTTAACTCATCGCGATATGGGCCCGAAATCGCGGTATTTGGGTCCCCTCGTGCCGGATGAAGACCTGATCTGGCAGGATCCGATACCATCTCAGACCCGCTCAAATATTGAAGCGTCCGATATTGCCTTACTGAAGGAGAAAATACTCGATTCAGGTCTTTCCGTTTCGGATCTGGTTGTGACGGCCTGGGCGTCTGCTTCGACATTTCGAGGTTCTGATTTTCGCGGCGGGGCCAATGGCGCCAGAATAAGGCTTGAACCGCAAAAGGATTGGGAAGTCAACAATCCGGAAAGATTGAATATTGTACTGTCACGGTTGAGTGAGATTCGAGAACAATTCAATCAAAATGGCAAGATGGTTTCGCTTGCGGATTTAATAGTTTTGGGCGGCTGCACGGCGATCCAGAAAGCGGTCAATGAAGCCGGTTTTGACATTGCGGTTCCTTTTGTTCCGGGTCGTGCTGATGCCACACAGGAACAGACGGAAATTGAATCTTTCAAATACCTGGAGCCGCAGGCTGACGGATTCAGAAATTACAAAAAATCCGGAATCAATATTCCCACGGAAGAAATGCTTATTGATAAAGCAAATCTTCTGACACTGTCTGCGCCTGAAATGACGGTTCTTATAGGCGGTATGCGTGCATTGTCAGCGAATTATGACGGTTCATTACATGGAGTTTTCACAGACAAACCAGGCGTTTTGACAAACGATTTCTTTGTTAATTTGCTTGATATGGGCACCGTTTGGGAACCGGCCGATGAAAAATGCGAAATATTTAACGGACGCGACAGGAAAACGGGAAATCTAAAATGGACCGCAACGCGTGCGGATCTGATCTTTGGTTCCAATTCGGAGCTCCGTGCATTGGCAGAAGTTTATGCCTGCGATGACGCCAAAGAAAAATTCGTCAGGGACTTCGTCGTTGCCTGGGATAAGGTGATGAATCTCGACAGATTCGATCTGTTATAACCCTTGGGTGCGATTTATCAGCTTTATATCCTGGTAAATTGAAATTGCAGCCGACCCGTTCGGCTGCAATTTTTCATTTGCGGATTTGATGTTCAAATTCTCAACAACCCGCGAAAACCACGTGCGGCATAATAGGATTCAGCTCCGTTGTGGTAAATGAAAACGCGGCCGAAACGCCAATCGCCAAAGATTGCACCGCCCGATTGACGAATATCTGCCGGCGTCTCGAGCCAACTGGAGGTTTTCGTGTCGAATTTTCCGAGCGATTGGAGCATTCTATACTCGTCTTCGTTTAGAATTTTGATTCCCATTTCGCTAGCCATTTCGACCGCACTGCCCTTTGGTTTATTGGCTTTTCTGGATTCGAGAGCGTTGCGGTCATAGCAGAGGCTTCGGCGGCCGTTCGGGCTTTCGGCGGAGCAGTCGGCAAAGAGGATTTCGCCGGTTTTATGGTCGATGCCGATTACATCGGGTTCGCCGCCTGTCCGTTCCATTTCGTTAAGTGAACGGAGTTTTGTCAAATTGGCTTCCAATTTTTTCAGAACGTCAGCCCATTTAACATCGCGATGCCTGTGGATGTTTGTCTCAAAGCGTTCTTTTAGCGTTTTGATTAGTTCCTCAGACTGTTTATTAGTGAGTGTTCTGTGATTCATTTTCCTGTAATGCCGTCAAAGAAATGCAATAGTAATAACATTGCGGGAATCGTTGCAGGATAACACCATTTAGCTTAAAGACTTGATTTATCGCGAACCTCGCTCGCTGAGCAGTTTAACAAGCTGGCCGAGTGTTGCGGTAATGCCTTCTCTGAAGCCCATTGCGAGCAGTGTCTCCATACGTTCGAGCGATTCGTTATAGATCGAAATGGTAACAGTCGTCTTGCCGTTGTGTTCCGCAAAGTTGAGATCCCATTCGGAACCCGGCAATTGAAGATTTTCGTCAGCATCGGAAAATGCATTGAATAATTTGAAATTGGTTTTAGGTGTAATGGAGATATATTTCTGAACAGACCATTTTTCATGTCCTTCCGGGCTCACCATTGCATAGAATCTACGGCCCCCGACACGAAAATCCATTGCTTTGGTCTTGGACACAAATGGTTTTGGTGCCCACCACCTGTCGAGTAACTCGGGTTTTGTATATGCATCCCAGACAAGATCAAGCCCTGCGTCG
>FUFK010041010.1_pt1 | contig 28908 bp, 28 predicted proteins | sample 1021851 | NCBI WGS metagenome assembly FUFK01 (sample SAMEA51879418, study PRJEB19060) | metagenome
GACTTATTCAGAACCCATCCTCATACGATGTTCTGGTGACAAGCAATCTATTTGGCGATATTTTAACGGACGAAGCATCTGTAATTTCTGGTTCTATTGGATTGATGCCTTCAGCATCAATTGGCGATAAAACATCGGTGTTTGAGCCAATTCATGGTTCATATCCAGAAGCCGCAGGTATGAATATTGCAAATCCCATAGCTACAATACTATCAAGTTCAATGATGCTAAAACAATTAGGTTTAAGTGAAGAGTCTGATATGATTGATTATGCTGTCAAGGAATCAATAAGAACAGGTTATTTAACAAAAGATTTATCAAATAAAAATTTTGTATCAACAAGTGAGTTGGGAGATTGGATTGCTAATAAGATTTCAGAAGTTTAAATTTAAACTTCGTCATCCATTTTCTTTTTTAAATCTACCAAAACATCTAAATCACCCAATGTTGATTTATCTACTTTTTCTTTCTTGATTTTATTAATTATTTCTTTGTTCTTTGCATAGGTTACTAAATGCGAAACAACAATTCTTTTGAATTCACTATTACACTCAATAACATTGAAATTAGCAACATCGCCCTTTTTCAGTAGTGAACCATCCTCTTTTACCATATGTTTTTTTGGAACAAAAGCTGTTAAATCTTTGGTTAAAATTATATTAGCTCCCCTGTCTGTTAAAGAATCAATTTTTAATTCATGATTGGTTTCAACAGAATATGTTTTTTCGTATTCATCCCAGGGATTTTTGGTTGTTTGTTTATGACCCAAACTCAACTTTCGTTCATCAACATCAAGTTCCATCACAACAACTTCAATCTCATCTCCAATTTGAAAAAGCTCTGAGGGATGTTTAACTTTTTTTGTCCAAGATAAATCAGAAATATAAACAAGTCCATCAATACCTTCCTCTAGCTCAACAAAAACTCCAAAATTTGTGAAGTTTCTTATTTTTCCTTTGTGTTTTGATTTGGTTGGGTATTTTTCAGTAATGTCAGTCCATGGATCTGATGTCAATTGCTTAATTCCTAAAGACATTTTTCTCTCCTCTCGGTCAATCGAAAGAATAATAGCTTCTACTTCATCTCCAACATTTACAAAATCTTGCGCTGATCTTAAGTGAGTGGACCAAGACATTTCTGAAACATGAACTAGTCCCTCAACACCCTCTGCAATTTCAATAAATGCTCCATAATCTGCTAAAACAGAAACCTTTCCATTAACCTTGTCACCCTCTTTTAATTTAGAATCTAAATTTTCCCAAGGATGGGCACTAAGTTGCTTTACACCTAATTGTATTCTGGATTTGTCATCATCAAAATCTAGAATAACAACATTTAATTTTTGATCTAATTCTAGTATTTCAGTAGGATGATTAATTCTATTCCATGATAAATCGGTAATATGTATTAACCCATCAACACCACCAAGATCAACAAAAACTCCGTAAGTTGTTATATTTTTTACAACTCCCTCTAAAACTTGACCTTTTTCAAGCTGTGAAATAATTTCCTTTTTTTGCTCTTCAATATCGGCTTCGATAAGAGCTTTATGTGATACTACAACATTCTTGAACTCATGATTTATTTTCACAATTCTGAATTCCATATTTTTATTTAAATACTGATCATAATCGCGAATTGGCTTAACATCAATTTGTGATCCTGGCAAAAATGCCTCCAACCCAAAAACATCAACGATCATTCCACCTTTTGTTCGACATTTAACAAATCCTGTTACAACGGTTTCCTTTTCATGGGCTTCTATAACTCTTTCCCAGGCCATAATTGTTCTTGCTTTTCTATGTGATAGAACAAGTTGACCAGTTTTATCTTCCTGAATATCAACAATTACCTCAACATTATCACCAACCTTAAGACCGGGGTTGTACCTAAATTCATTTAAAGAAATAACGCCTTCCGACTTAGCATTAATATCAATTATTGCTTCACGTTCAGTTATATTAATGACAACACCTTGAATTACATTATCGTTGTAGGTATCAACAAAATTCTCATCAATTAATTTTTCAAACTCTTTAATCTTAGTGTCTTCAATTATCTCAATACCTTCTTCAAACTTTGACCAATCAAAATCATCAGGTCCTTCAACTATTATTTTTTTTGGTGAAACAACTTTTTTTGAAGCTTTTGTTTTTTCTGATGCTGTATTCTTCTTTGGAACTGGGGTTTTCTTCGCAGCTGTAGTCTTCTTGGTAGCTGTGGTTTTCTTTGCAGCTGTAGTCTTCTTGGCAGCTGTAGTCTTCTTGGCAGCTGTAGTCTTCTTGGCAGCTGTGGTTTTCTTTGCAGCTGTGGTTTTCTTTGCAGCTGTGGTCTTCTTTGCAGCTGTGGTCTTCTTGGCAGCTGTGGTTTTTTTTGCAGCTGTGGTTTTTTTTGGAGCTGGATTTTTCTTTGCTTTTAAATTCTTTTTAGTTTCAGATGCTTTAGTGCTATCATCTTTTTTTGAAGGACTCATATTTCAATATTGTATTCTACAATTTCGCAAACTAGGGTATTTGTAGAAGAGGTTACTTTAATTATGCCTTTTAAGTTTTTGCTTAACCCTCTAAAAGGCAAGCGAATTTAATATCAATAATTATTTTTAACAAATCTTAAGGCACTTTTTTATCGATAATGTCTTTTGTGTATTTTAACATTTGGTTTAAAACGTCATCAATTGTTCTATTGACATTATTAATTATCAATGAATTTTCAGGGATTACCAGAGGCGATTTTTTTCTTGTTTTGTCAGTATTATCTCTAATTAATAAATCATTCTCAACTTCTAAAATTGATATACCCTTTTCCTTATCTTTCAACTGATTATAACGTCTTTCAGATCTTGTTTTTAAAGAGGCATCAATATAAAACTTAACATGTGCATCTGGAAAGACAAATGAACCAATATCTCGTCCATCCATTACAATGGATTTATTTTTAGAAATTTCTCTTTGAATTTTTAAAACATAATTTCTGATTTCTTCATGCTTTGCTACTTCACTAACATATTTTGAAACCTTTAATCCTCTAATTTTATCCTCAACATCTTGGTCATTTATAAACATTTTAAAAATTCCATTACCGTTTTCTTTTAATGATATGTCAGAATATGATAAGCTACTAACTAATTTTTCAAGCATTAGTTTTTGATTTACTATAAAATTATTTTCAATAGCGTATAAAGTGACGGCTCTGTAGATAGATCCTGAATCGATATGTGATATTGATAATTCTTTAGCTAATCTTTTAGCAAGCGTGCTCTTACCAGATGAAGAGGGACCATCAATTGTAACTATATAATTCAATTTTTACTATAATTATTTTTCCACTGAAAAATTAATGACTTCTATCATTTTTTCTACATATTTAAATCTCAAACCTTTAATGTATTTTTTTTCAATTTCGTCAACATTTTTTTTATTGGACAATGGAAGAACAATTTCTTTAATATTTGCTCTTTTAGCGGCCAATATCTTTTCTTTAATTCCACCGACAGGTAAAACCTTTCCTCTCAGTGTAATCTCTCCACTCATTGCTAGTTTAGATTTAACCTTCTTATTTTTAACTAGGGATACTAGTGAACATAAGATAGTAACCCCAGCGCTAGGACCATCTTTTGGTGTCGCTCCTTCAGGAACATGAATATGAAAGTTGTTTTCCAAAAAAACTTGATTCTCAATACCTAACAATCTGCTATTTGATTTTAAGTATTCCAGAGATATTGTAGCTGATTCTTTCATTACTTTACCTAAATTGCCAGTAATGGAAAGGTTACCTTTTCCCTTGGACATAGTCGACTCGACGAAAAGAATTTCGCCACCATACTGAGTCCATGCCAATCCATTAACGACGCCTGAAATATAATTCTTTTCTGAAATTGTTTGATCTAAGCCTACTCCAAGGATATTGTTCAAATCTGATATTTGAACTTGACTATTATAATCCTCATTTTTAACGATTGATTTTGCAACCCATCTTGATATCTTTGAGATTTTTTTCTCAAGTGATCTAACTCCAGACTCCCTAGTGTAGCTTTTAATTATAGCTTTTATGACTCTGCTATCTAATTCAAAAGTGTCTATATCAAGTCCGTGATTAATTTTTTGTTTTTTTATTAAATATTTTTTAGCAATTTGAACTTTTTCCTCTAAACTATAACCAGAAATACTAATTAACTCCATCCTATCAAGTAGAGCAGGTTGTATATTATTAATATTATTTGCAGTAGCAATAAATAATATTTTAGATAAATCAAATCCCAGTTCCAAAAAATTATCATAAAATGAGACATTTTGTTCAGGGTCTAAAACCTCAAGCATTGCAGATGATGGGTCTCCTTGGTTACCAACACTCAATTTGTCTATCTCATCTAAAACAAAAACCGGATTGGAAGTTTTTACTTTTTTTAGATTCTGAATAATTCTTCCTGGCATTGCTCCAATATATGTCTTCCTGTGTCCCCGTATTTCGGATTCATCTCTCAAACCACCAAGCGATATTCTGATATATTCTCTTCCTAAAGCTTTGGCTATGGATTTACCCAATGATGTTTTACCAACACCGGGTGGGCCATAAAAACATAAAATTGGTGCGCTCATGTCACCCTTCAATTTTAAAACAGCAATTTGCTCAATTATTCTTTCTTTAACTTTTTTTAACCCAAAATGATCTTTATTTAATATTCTCAATGCATTGTCAAGTTTGTAATTATCTTCGGAAAATTCATTCCAAGGCAAATCAAGTAGGAGATCAATATAATTCCTTTGAATGGAATACTCAGCCATTTGAGGGTTGATTCGTTGAAGCTTAACTAACTCTTTTTCAAAATGATCTTTAATCTCAAAATTCCATTTTTTAACACTCGCTTTTGACTTTATTTCTTCGATATCTTTTTGGTTTGATGAACTACCAAGTTCTTCTTGAATAGTTTTGAGTTGTTGATTTAGAAAATACTCGCGTTGTTGCTGGTCAAGGTCATTTCTAACTTTTGATTGTATATCATTTTTTAGTGAAAGTTTCTGAAACTCAATATTCATGTACTTTAAACACTCAATTGCCCGGTTTTGGTGATTATCAATTTGTAAAATTTTATATTTTTCAGANACACTGATATTCATATTTGAAGAAACAAAGTTTACCANAAATGAATTACTNTGAATNTTTTTAATTGCGATTGAAGCNTCTGAGGGAATATTAGGGTTTTCATCAATTATTTTTAATGCTAAGTCTTTAATTGAATCAATGGTTGCATTGTATTTTTTATCGTTTTTTTGGGGCTTTATTTCATTTATTTCAACTACATCAGCTTTAAGAAAGGGTTTTTCAGAAATAATTTTTTTTATTTTAAACCTCTTTTTTCCCTGTATGATAATTGTTAGATTACCATCGGGCATNTGTAAAACCCTTANGATTTTGGCAACCGTTCCNATATTATTAATATCCTCTAGTTTNGGGTCTGAAACTTTATGNTTAATTTGTGATACTACTCCAACTAACTTATCACCCTTGTTCGAAGCCTTTATCAACTTGACAGATTTATTTCTTGTTGCAGTAATTGGGATAACGACACCTGGAAACAATACAGTATTCTTAAGAGGTAATATTGAAAGAGATTTTGGTAATTTTTCTTTATTTATGGCTTCTTCATCATCAGAGGTCATAAGTGGAATCAAATCTGACCCATCATCAATTATTTTTCCAGAAAACGAATTTAAATCGAATAAATTTTTCATTTTGATGACAAATTGTCTAATAGTTCAAAAAATAGTTGTCAATATGAATGAAGTCAAGTTTCATGCCAGGGTAAAAATAATTGACAAGGTTACAGTTTTTTCATTTTTATGTCTTTTAATAGTATTGCCCCTAAAATAAAAATGACGGCAAAAATAATTATTGAATTTCTCAAACTGCCAGTCAATTGATCAACAATTCCAGACATGAATGTTCCCAATGAAATACTTATAATCATACACATCTGATAAAAACTAAAATATGAACATGTATTTTCTGTTGCTGGGATTAATTTAGAATATGTAGACCTTGATAGTGCCTGAATTCCACCCATTACTAATCCAACTAGCGCTGCAACAACATAGAATTCATAAGAATACTTGATAAAATATCCACCTACGCACAATATGAACCAAAAAATATTAAGATAAATTAGGGTTTGAATATTGCCAATTTTTTCGGAAAGTCTTGCAGTTAAAATTGCTCCAAGTATTGCAATTAACTGTATAAGAAGCATGCTTATTATTAATCCAATTTGTTTCTCGCCNTCTCTCCAAATGATTTCTTGCTCCCCAAAATAAGTTGCTATTAAAATGATTGTTTGTAAAGCACAACTAAAAACAAAAAAAGCAAGTAAAAACTTTTTAATTGATTCTTGTTTATTTATCATTTTCCAAACATTATTCAGCTCATAAAATCCACCAAATAATATTGACTTTTTTAAAATATCTTTTTTGGGAGATTGAATTTGGTTATTTGGTAAATAGTGAAAAGTATATTGGCTAAAACCAGCCCACCATAAACCGACCATAACAAAAGAAATTTTCATTGGCTCAATTGTATCCTCAAAACCAAATGTAGATGGAAACAAAACCATCAAAAGGTTAATCAATAAAAGCAATACACTTCCTACATATCCATAGGAGTAGCCTACAGCACTAATCCTATCTTGTTGGTGGGGAAAAGCAATTTCTGGTAAATATGAATTGTAGAACACCAGGCTAGCCCAAAAACTAAATAATGCAAAAAAATAGAAAAATAATCCTAAATATATATTTTCAATTGTAAAAAAATATAATCCAATACAACAAAGACTACCTAAATAACAAAAAAACTTTAAGAATGATACCTTATTTTTTTTGTAGTCCGCAATTCCAGAGAGAATAGGAATTAAAATTGCAAGGCAAATGAAAACTAATGTTGTTGTATGCTGAATCAATGCAGTATTTTTGTAATTAATTCCAAACACTTCAACATATTGATTATCCTCAAAAAGACTTCCAAAATATAATGGAAATATTGCTGTAGATATAACTAGTGCATAGACCGAATTAGCCCAATCATAAAAAGCCCAAGCTCTTAGCACTTTTTTATCGCCTTTTTTATATTGAGTTTTTGGCATAGTTGCTGATTATGTTGAAAATATAAATTATTTTTGAACAAACTTTAAATGAAATACAAATATTTTTTCTTTCTACTCTTGTTGTTCTTAATGTCCTGTAAATCTCAACAAAACGAAATTAAGTATGAGGTTATCAAAACCGATAATGAGTGGAGAGAGCAACTTGATCAAATGTCATATCTAGTTTTAAGAAAAGCATATACTGAAAGGCCCTACACTGGAAAATACGATAATTTTTATGAAATAGGGACATATCATTGTGCTGGTTGTGATGAACCACTCTACAGCTCGAGTAATAAATACAACTCTTTTTGTGGATGGCCTAGCTTTGACAAGGAAATTAGCGATAAGTTAGTTTACGATGTTGATTATAAATTAGGATATCCAAGAACTGAAATCAAATGTAAAAAATGCGGTGGACATCTTGGTCATGTATTTAATGATGGTCCAAAAGAAACCACAGGAATAAGGCATTGTGTCAACTCAGCCGCCCTAGTTTTTAAAAAATCATGAAAGATAAAGATAACAATTACTGGAAAGCCAAATTAGATGATCAAAGCTATAAAGTTTTAAGGGAATCAGCAACTGAAATTCCATTTTCTGGGAAATATAATTTACATTTTAAAGATGGATATTACAGATGTAAAGGTTGTGATATAGTTTTATTTGACAGTAGTTCTAAATTTGATAGTGGTTGTGGCTGGCCAAGTTTTGACCGAGCTAAAAAAGGAACTATTAAATATAAAGAAGATAGATCTCTAATGCGAATTCGTACAGAAATTTTGTGCTCTAATTGTGATGGTCATTTAGGTCATGTTTTTAACGATGGTCCAACTGAGACTGGCATGAGATACTGTGTTAATTCTGCAAGCATTAATTTTGAAAATAAATAATATGGAAAAATATGATATTGTTATAATNGGAAGTGGACCTGGTGGTTATGTAAGTGCTATCAGAGCTTCACAACTAGGTTTTAAAACTGCAATAGTTGAAAAGGAGAGCTTAGGTGGGATTTGCTTGAACTGGGGATGTATACCAACTAAAGCGCTAATCAAGTCTGCTGAGGTTTTTGACTANNTGAATAATGTTGATGACTATGGAATTAGTATAGAAAGCTACAATAAAAATTTTAACAAAATTATTAAAAGGAGTAGAGATGTTGCGTCAAAAATGAGCAAAGGAGTACATTTTCTAATGAAAAAAAATAAAATAAAAGTTTTTGATGGATTTGGAAGGATCAAACATGATAAAACTGTAGAAATCAATAATGATGGAGAATTATTTGAAATTTCTGCCAAAAATATAATTGTTTCAACTGGTGCAAGATCAAGAGATATTGAGTCTTTAAAAAAGGATGGGGAAAAAATATTTGGTTACAGAGATGCAATGACACTTGAGGAACAGCCTAATGAAATGGTTATTGTTGGTTCTGGTGCAATTGGAATTGAATTTGCATATTTTTATAATGCCCTTGGAACAAATGTTACTGTTGTCGAATTTCAAAATGGAATAGCTCCAAACGAAGATCATGATATTTCAAAAGAGTTAGAAAAAATTTTAAAGAAAAAAGGAATCAATATTTTGACTAATTCGAAGGTTGTATCCTCTAAAATAGTTGACAAAAAAGTAAAGGTTGATATTAAAAGTGATGATAAAAAATTTACAATTGATTGTGATGTAGTGTTGAGTGCCGTAGGGATAAAATCAAACATTGAAAATATTGGACTGGAGGAATTGGGTGTAAAAATAGAATCTGATAAAGTCATCGTGAATGAATACTATAAAACTAATATCGATGGTATCTATGCAATTGGTGATATAGTCTCTGGACCTGCTTTAGCACATGTTGCATCTGCAGAAGGGATTACATGTGTTGAGTACATAAAGGGCTTGAATCCAACACCAATTGACTACAACAATATTCCAGGATGTACTTACAGTAAGCCAGAAATAGCTTCTGTCGGATTAACTGAAAAAAAGGCTCTAGAAAAAGGGTACGAAATAAAAGTAGGTAAATTTCCTTTTTCCGCCTCTGGCAAAGCCCAAGCATCAGGTCATACAGATGGTTTTGTAAAAGTAATTTTTGACTCCAAATACGGTGAATGGCTAGGATGCCATATGATTGGAAGTAATGTTACTGAAATGATTTCGGAGGCTGTTGTTGGAAAAAAATTAGAAACTACAGGACACGAAATTTTAAAGTCTGTTCACCCTCATCCGACAATGAGCGAAGCAGTTATGGAAGCAGTTGCGGATGCATACGATGAAGTTATTCATCTCTGATATTATTTATAAAGCTAATAATAGCTAGTTCATAACTAAGTAAACCAAAACCTTGAATAATTCCAATAACGTGTGGACTTATAAATGATTTATGTCTATAATCTTCTCTGGATTTTGTATTAGAAATGTGAACTTCAATAACGGGCTTTTCAATTGCTCTGACCGCATCTGCAATTCCTACCGATGTATGAGTGTAAGCTGCCGCATTAAGAATAATTCCATTGTGTGAATACCCAACCTCCTGGATCTTATCAATTATTTCTCCTTCAATATTAGACTGAAAATAGTCAATGGTTAATTGAGGGTATTTCTTTAATAAATAATCCAAATAATCATCAAAACTTAAAACTCCGTATATATTTTTTTCCCTGTGTCCTATAAGGTTTAAGTTTGGACCGTTTATAATTTGTAACTTCATTTTTTGAATTTATAAATTTAAAAATTAAAAGATTTGAATCTAACTACTTATTTTAAAGATTTTGAAAATTTTTTAAAATTGGAGAGAAATCTTTCTGTCAACACTATCAAAAGCTATAGATCAGATTTAAAAAAGTTTGAATTTTATTTATCAAAAACAAGTACCAAAAAATTAAGTTTTATTGGTCCTGAGATAGTCCGTGAATTTTTGTACGAGCAATCAAAAAGAGTGAGTGCAAAAACTCAGGGAAGAATTATATCTACATTAAAAACTTTTTTCAATTTTTTAGTATTAGAGAAACTGATTAATGATAGTCCAATTGAAAACATTGATTACCCAAAAATTGATTCAAAAATTCCTTTAATTCTTTCAACTGATGAAATAGATAAAATCATAAGTTGTGCTTTTTCAAAAAAATTTGGATTAAGAAATCAGACAATAATTGAAATGATGTATAGTTGTGGTCTAAGAGTAAGTGAAGTAACTGAAATGAAAATATCGAATATATTTTTTGATGAATCTTTAATTAAGATTTTGGGAAAAGGCAATAAAGAGAGATTCATCCCTCTTAGTAGTATAGCAAAAAAGTTATTATACAATTATATTACATATAATAGAAAAAACTTGAATCGAGATAAACAATTCATTGACATTGTTTTTTTAAACAACAGAGGTAGAAAATTAACCAGGGTAATGGTTTACAATATCATAAATGATGCTGCATTAGAGGCAAAAATTAATAAAAAGATTAGCCCACACACATTAAGACACTCCTTCGCAACACATCTAATCGAAAATGGTGCTGATATTATTAGTATTCAAAAAATGATGGGACATGAAAATGTCGTTACCACTGAAAAATACTTGCATGTAAATAAAAAATACCTTGTTGAAACTATGATTAAATTTCATCCAAGAAAATAGATTTAAAGTGTAAGTTTGAATCCTTTTCCATGAATATTATCTATCCTGATTGATGGGTCCTTAGATAAATATTTTCTAATCTTAGTTATATAAACATCCATTGATCTTGATGTAAAATAATTGTCATCTTTCCAAATCTTTATCAATGCTTCCTCCCTTGGGGTTAAATCATTCATGTTCACAATAAGCAACTCTAATAAATCGGATTCTTTTGGTGATAANGTAACAGGATTCTCTTTATTAAAACTTAACTGNCTTAGTTTTGAATCAAAAATGAATTTTGAAAACTTATATTCTGTTTTTTTATTTTTAACCGACTTTGATCTAAAATCTCTCTTAAATAGTGATTTGATTTTTAAAAGAAGTATGTCAGAATCAAAGGGTTTGATAATGTAGTCATCTGCTCCAATTTTAAATCCCTTTATTACATCATCTTTTNGTGATTTTGCAGTTAAAAAAATCATTGGAACAGAATCATTAATATTTCTAATTTCTTTTGCAAGTGTAAANCCATCTTTGAANGGCATCATNACNTCTAAAATACACANGTCAAAACTTTGAGACTTAAATTTTTTTAATCCATCTANTCCATTTTTTGACAATGTAACGTTGAAGGAATGTAGACGAAGAAAATCAGCTAATATTGAGCCAAAATTNAGATCATCCTCGACAATTAAAATTTTTTTACGACTAGTTGACATTAGTAAAAGTTATTGTAAATGTTGAACCCATTCCCTCTTTACTTTTAACAGAAATCATTCCACTATGCATCTCAACAATTTTTTTAACAAAAGCAAGACCTAAACCATGGCCTTTAATGTTATGAATGTTTCCACTACTTTCCCTGTAAAACTTTTCGAAAATTTTTGATTTAACTTTTTTATTCATTCCAATTCCATTGTCTTTGAAAAGTATAATTGTATTTAATTTTTCATTTTTAACAACTATTTCAATGATTGGATTTGATTTTGAGTATTTAAGTGAATTTTCAAGAATATTAACAAATACATTTATAATTTCTTCCTTTGCCAATAACATAGTATTTTTCTTTTTTTCAAATGTCTTTATAATTTTTGCATCAACACTTTTGGAAAGAAGTTCTACCCTACTTACAGCCAGCTCAACCAATTGATTTATATCATGCATCTTTTTTTGCAGTTCTATTTTTTCTTTTTCCAATTGAGAAATCATCAAAACGTTTTCTACCTGATTGTTCATTCTATTATTTTCATCCTTTATAATATTTAAATAACTTAATGACTTATTATCAACTTTTCCAATTAACTTCTTTTTTATTGCATCTATTGCTAAATTAATTGTAGCAATTGGCGTCTTAAATTCGTGAGTCATATTGTTAATAAAGTCAGATTTCATCTCTGAAATATTTTTTTGTTTTATTGAAATAATGATTGTCGAATAAAATGAAACAATTATGATAATGGTAAATACAAATAAAAGTATAATTAGAACAATAATATTAGAATTTAAAAGGTTAATATCTTTTGGGAAACCAACAATTAATACATATTCTGACTCACCATTCTGATTAGTAAATAGAGGGACACTATACTTTGAGAGTTTTTCGAAATTTTCATATCGCTTTGTACCTAACTTAGTTTCCACATTATTATTTAGAATTCTGAAATCATAGTCAGTAGGCAACCCCCTTTCGTTGAACTCTTTTTGTAGGAGTAACTCCAATTCAATATTTGAGACTCTATTGGTTATTGGCTTTAAATTAGCAATATCAATAAAGATTGACTTGTATTTTGCCTCATCCATCAGCGATATCTTTTCCATTTTTTGTAACTTTTCAAGTGAGGTCATACTATTCATTTCTTTTTCAAATGCATCATCAAAAATTATTGTTGATTTTAAACTTGTATAGTCTTTGATTGAAATACTGTCTATTGATCTCGAATCAAATAGATTTGAGTTAATATTGTAATCCTCCTCTAAAATGGCTGAGTAGTACAGATAAAAATTTTCATCATCTGTATTCTTATCAATGAACTGAAAAACATCTACTAGTTGGGACTCAACTGGCGCCCCAATACTATCTTTTAATTTTTGATAAACTGACAGATAGTCTCTCATTTCCCTGTCTGAGATTGCATCTGCTACCGTAATTAGGGCATTGTTGGTGTTTTGAGAAAACTGTTTCTCATAAGTATCGATTGCATTTTTAATCCAATATCCTTGTAAAAGGATAATTCCTAGAAGGGATATTGAAATAAATACAATTAAAAGAACAATTCTATTTTTTTTCACTCAATGATTCAATTTTGGAAATTAAACTTAATATCTGAACTGAAGTTTCTGAAAAGTTGATGTTTTCAATGACAAAAGTTGCTAAACTTATTTTTTTTTTATCAGACCACTGAACTTTCATGATTTTTTCAATGTCACTTTTATTAATATTGTCTCTTTTAATTACCCTATTTATTCTTTGAGCTTTTGGGGAGATTAGAAGAATGTTGTAATCTAAGATTTTATGAAAATTACTTTCAAAAAGTATTGCCGATTCAACTAAAATTTTTGAATTTAAATTACTTTTTAAAACCTTTTCAAATTGGTGAAAAACCTTCGGATGAACTAAACTATTTAAATAATTCAACTTGTCTTCATCACTATAAATAATTTCTGAAATATATTTTGAGTTTAAATTATCGCCGATGTATGAATTTGTTCCAAAAAAATTAATGATGGAGTTTTTAACAGAGTGATCATTTCTGATAATCGTTTTTGCAATTTCATCTGAATTAAAAATTTTGAAACCTTTTTCAGCAAAAATTTTAGATATCTTGGTTTTGCCTGAACCAATTCCACCTGTTAATCCAATTTTTAACATTAAAATTACTTTTTTGTAATGGAATCGATAATTTCTTGACTTACACCCACATTACTAAAACCCCCGTCATGAAATAAATTTTGAAGTGTAACTTTTTTAGTAAGATCAGAAAAAAGAGAGACTGTGTAATTGGCGCACTCATCAGCAGTAGCATTTCCAAGTGGGGACATTTTTTCTGCATAATCAATAAAACCATCAAATCCTTTCACTCCTTTACCTGCTGTCGTAGGTGTTGGTGACTGGCTTATTGTATTTACCCGAACTTTTTTCTCTTTACCAAAAAAATAACCAAAACTTCTAGCTACTGACTCCAAATACGCTTTATTATCTGCCATATCATTATAATCAGGAAAAACTCTTTGTGCAGCCATGTATGATAACGCAACTATGCTACCCCATTCATTCATAGCATCCTTGTTATAAAGGCATTGCATTAGCCTATGAAAAGAGGCAGCAGAAATATTCCATCCTTTAGTCAACCAATCATGATTTAAATCCGTGTAATGTTTTCCCTTTCTAACATTTATTGACATCCCAATAGAATGCAAAACAAAATCAATTTTACCATTAAAGTGTTTCATGGTCTCATCAATTAAATTATCTAGATCCGAGTTTGAGGTAGCGTCAGCAGCAACAATAATTGAATTTGTTTTTTTTGCTAACAAATCAATTGAACCCATTCTTACTGCTACTGGAGCATTAGTAAGAACGAAACTTCCACCTTGTTCATGAACTTTTTCAGCTGTTTTCCAAGCAATTGAATTTTCATCAAGAGCCCCGAAAATAATCCCTTTTTTATTTTTTAATAATTCGTTTGGCATTTTTACTTTAAATATAAGATTATTTAAGCAACTCAATCGCTTGATCTAGGGCTGGGTTGGTAATATTGTCAGCTGAAATCATAGCTGCAATTTCTTCAATTCTTTCTTCACGATTTAGCTTTCTTAAAAGTGTTTTTGGTTTATTTGAGGACAAAATCTTGTAAACTTTATAGTGATTAGAGGCTTTTGCAGCAACTTGAGCGAGGTGTGAAATTGCAATTAATTGAGATTTACATCCTATTTTTTTCATTAAATCACCGATTACATTTGCAACTTTACCAGATGTTCCAGAATCAATCTCATCAAAAATTAATGTAGGTAATCTCATTTTATCAGAGAATAACACATTAATTGCTAATAAAATTCTAGACTTTTCTCCGCCTGAAGCAATTTTAATTAATTTATTGTAATTTTTTCCTTTATCAGGAGAGTATAAAATATTTAGATTATCCATCCCATATTTATTTAATTGATCAGACTTCTCTAAATCAAATTTTATTCTCGATTCTTTCATGGAAAGATCGTTAAAAATTATTTGGATTTCTTTTTGAAGGTCAACAACTCTTTGTTTTCTTTTNATAAAAATTTTTTNNGCTAAGATTTGACATTTATTTTCTAGTTCCTGAGTTTGATTTTTCAGAAATTGAACCTCATTTTCTAAATCTTTTGAATTTGAAAATTTAGACGATAAATTTTCTTTAACCTTAATTAGGTCAATGGTAGTTTTGGCATTGTGTTTAGAAAGCAGATCTCTTATTTTAAAAATTCTATTTTGTACATACTCAAATCTTCTAGGATCATAAATTAGATTTTCAGATTTTTTGTTAATTGTAGCAATAATATCATCAAATTCGATTTTGATCTGATCATATCTGTTTTTCAAATTCATGAAATCGTTTGATGTGGATGATATTTTATTTATAATCGATGAGAGATTATTCATTAATGTAATTAGACTGTAATGCTCACCATAAACTATTTGGTGATATTCATTTAATTCATTTTTTAACTTGTCATAGTTTTTAAGATTAATAAATTCTTGCTCTAGGCCTTCCTCTTCATTGTTTTGTAAGTTAAGTTCGTTTATTTCACTAAATAAAAATTTATTGTAATCTGAATTAGATTTAATACTAATTAGTTGATTCTTTAGTTTTTCGTAAGTTTTTTGTTTGGAAATGTATTGATTGAAGACAGACAAAAAACTCTTGGTCATTAAATTAATTTCATCATCACTGTCAATCAGATTATAGTAAAAACTCTTTTGATTTAAAACCAAATCTTGATTTTGAGATTGAATATTTATTAAGTCCTGAGTAATACTTTTTAAAATTTCTAATTTGACAGGTGTGTCATTGATAAATGCTCTGGATTTTCCATTTGATAATATTTCCCTTCTAAAAAAAGATTCATTTTCAAAATCAACATCAAAGTTTAAAAATTTGTCTTTTAATTTGTCGTTAATTAAAAAAACTGCTTCGATGATGCATTTTTTATTTCTGGGACCAACAACTTTGTGATCTATTCTAGATCCTACTAATAAGTTTAATGCTCCGATTACAATTGACTTACCTGAACCAGTCTCCCCTGTTATAATATTGAAGTTTTTTTCAAAGTTTACTTTTATATCTTCAATTAATAAATAGTTTTTTATTTCAATAGTCCTTAACAATTGTATTATTATTTGATGCTATTCCACTTCTCAGAAAAAAAAGGTGCTATTCTATTAAGGTTATTTTTAAGATCTATCAAATAACTTTCGTTATTATGATTTTTATACAAATTTATAATTTCATCATTTTTTGACTGAAAAAACATTTGTTGCATAATTGAGTTTGGTCTTAATCTATTTATCAAATTGAATTTTCCAATTGTCTGTGAAATCGCCTTTAAAGCATTTTCTTTATCGTCAATTAATAAATCCAGTCCCGTTCTGTGATAATCATAATATATTTCTTTTATGGTTGAATAATTGGACGAAACTAAATTTTCAACCAACCAATATTTATTAATCCTTCCATTGTTATAATTTTGACTCCACATGTTAGACTGAGAATTACTGGACGCAAAATCAAGAATTTTCTTTGAATTTAAAAAATTTGATTTACCAGAATTTAGGGCAAAACTGTCTTTGTCAAGTCCTATTATAATATTTGCATAAAATTCAAGAACTGATGCCAAATCGGATTCAAATCTGCTATCAGACCTCAAAATATATTGGTTTGATTCATAATTGAAGCTTACCCCATTATCCTTGAAGAGAAAAATATTTGTATTGTAATCAGTATTAAAAACTGGTCTAAAGGATTTTATTTCAAAGTTACAATTGAAAAAACTATCAGAATAACTTAAAACAGTTATGATTAATGTACAATCAATTTTTTCAAAGTTTTTAAGAGATTGATTGTCCCAGTCATTCGTATTTAAAAAATTTTCAACATTTCTTTCAAGATTACTAAAAATTTCCTTTTCTGTTTGATTAATAAAACCACTATTGACAACAACATCACAATTTAATTGCTGGCTAGATAATTTAAAAAAGAAAAGTAATAAGGAGCTATAAGTTATAAATCTCATGCAGAATATCTTTAGCGACCTCATTTTTGAACTTTAGTTTAAATTTTTTCGTTTTACTTTTGGTTATAAAATGTATCTTATTTTTATCAGAGTTAAAACAAGTATTTTCATCAGATATTGAATTCAAAACTATTGCATCAAGCTGTTTTTTATCAAGCTTATTTTTGGCGTTTGCAATCTCATTTTCAGTTTCTAATGCAAAACCGATAACTTTTTGATTATTTTTTTTTAGTTTGCTTAACTCAGAAATTATATCAATATTTTTAACCAATTCTAAGTTAAATGTTTTTTTTATATTCTTTTTAATTTTTGTTTTTGATATTTTTTTTGGTTTAAAGTCTGAAACTGCAGCTGCCATAATTAAATAATCCATTTTTTTTAATTCAGAAAAACACTTTTCAAACATTTCATCGGCAGAAGTTACATTGATAACTTTTATGTTATTATTTGTCAGATTGATTTGAGTTGGACCGCTGATCAATATAACATTAGCCCCCATGGCGGCTGCCTCTTTTGCAATTTCATACCCCATCTTTCCAGATGAGTGATTACTAATGAATCTTACTGGGTCAATCCTCTCAATTGTGGGTCCAGCAGTTACAAGTATATTTTTTTTGTTATATATAAGTTTTTCAGAAATATGATCAACCAAAATATCTAAGATATTTTGTGGTTCTTCAAGTCTTCCTTCCCCGCTCAAACCACTAGCTAAAAAGCCATGTGCAGGTTTTATAAAAATATTTCCTCTTTTAACTAGGCTATTGATATTAATTTTAGTGGATTCAGAATTATACATTTCAAGATCCATAGCTGGTGCAAAAAAAACATCACATACAGTTGACATATATGTTGCCACAAGTAAATTATCAGCATTACCTGAAACTAACTTGGACAATGTTGATGAAGTAATTGGTGCAATTATCATATAGTCTGCCCAATCAGCGAGTTCTACATGATTCACCCATTCAACTTTATCATCATCTTCAAAAAAATCAGTCAAAACTTTTTTTTCTGAAAGTGTTGAAAAAGTTAGTTGAGTAACAAAATTGTTAGCACTATCTGAGAATATAACCTGAACATTAGCTCCTTCTCTCTTCAATAATCTTAAAAGAATAATTGATTTGTATGCAGCAATACTACCAGTTACCCCTAAAAGAATGTTTTTCCCTTCAAGGACAGACATATCAATTAATTTGTTTCAGGTTTCCTGTGATAGATTTTTTCGTTTAACCAATTATCAATTGCAATAGCGTGTGCTTTAGGGAGCTTTTCATAAAATTTAGAAACCTCTATCTGTTCTTTATTTTCAAAAATTTCTTCCAAACTATCGCTGGGAGTTGCAAATTCTTCAAGTTTACTAATAAGTTCTTTCTTTATATCTTCATTGATTTGGACTGTTCTTTTAGCAATTATCGAAATAGCTTTGTAAATATTTTCGGTCTTGTTTTCAATGGTTTCTCTGTTGTAAGTTACAGTGGATGTAGGGGCTTTAATTTTCTTAAAATCCATAAAAAATTTATTGATTGGCGGCAAATATAGCAATTTCTTTCTCTATATCTGAAATCATTGATTCAGTTTTATCATAAAATTGTGATTTTGGATATTCTCTCATTAATTCTTCATAAACTTTTTTTGCATCATTCAACCTTTCAAACTTTTTAGAAGGAATACTATTTATGGCCAATTTAAATGATGAGTCAAATAAATAATATAATGCATCCTCTCTATATGGTGTACCGGGATAATCGACAATAAAACTGTTAAGCACAGTTATAGCAGATGTATAATCACGAATGGTATTATATTGCTTGGCTATTTCAAATGCTTTTTTTTCAAGTTTTAGCCTAAGTTCCTGAACATGTTCATTTGCAATATCTAAATTTTCTGAATATGGATAGAAATTTATAAAGTCTTGCAATTTGTCAATTGCTTCAAATGTCTGTGTTTGGTCCAAACTAAATCTGGGTGATTGCTTGTAAAAGCAAAATGCTTCCAAGTATGCAGCCTCCTCTACTTTTTGACTGATTGGATAAGCTTTGATAAAACTTTCAAATTGATAGGCTGCAAGAACATAATTTTTTATCTCAAGTAGCGACTTGGCATAAAAAAATGTAATTCTTTCAGCTTGTGGTTTTCCTCTGTACTTAGGTAATATTTGTTCAAATAGGCCACTTGCCCTTCTATATTCTTCATTTTCAAAATATTTCTCAGCCATTTGATATTTAACCTTTACATCTTCATTTCTTAAAAGTTTTTGATACTCATTACACGAAGTAAAAAGGAGTATAGTAAATAATATGATAGAACAGTTTTTATTCATTATCGGGATAATTAAATAAAAACTTNGAAATTTTATTTTTCAATGGTCTTGAAATTTCAGTCAAAGGTAATCTAACTTTTTCTTTACACAAATTTAAACTACTCATTGCAAATTTTATTCCACTTGGATTTCCTTCATCAAAAATTAATTGGAAAAAGTTATTTAAAACAAACTCTTTGGGATTTAGTTTTGTTTTAGGAATATTTTGTGGTATTAATTTATCATTCTCCCATAATAATTGAATGTAAGTTGAATTCATGATGCTTGGATAAGCATTTGCAGCAACTGAAATTATACCATCAGCACCAGCTCTAACAGCATCAATCATTGTAAAATCATCCCCAGAAATGACCAAAAACTCATCATGAGTATTTTTTCTAAGATTGGCTATTCTGTTGGTTATTCCTGATGCTTCCTTAATTCCAATAATTTTTTTTGAGTAGGAACTTAATTTAATAATTGTTTCGTCGCTCATATCTGAGGATGTTCTGCCAGGTACATTGTAGAGTAATATTGGTAATGGTGAAATATCAACAGCATTTTTAAAATGTTGGAAAATTCCCTCTTGTGATGGCTTATTATAGTATGGACATACTGACATAATAGCCTCAAAACCTGTTGTATCAGTTTTGCAAATTAAGTCACAAAGTTCATTTGTGTTGTTTGAACTNATTCCTAATATTAACGGTAACTTATTTTTAAGACCACTTACGAATCTATGATTGACAATTTCTTTTTCTTCGTTGCTTAGTGTGGATGACTCTCCAGTAGTTCCTTGAACAACGACATAGGAAATACCTCCTAAAAAAAAATATTCACATAGNCTATCAATAGCATTTAAATCAATGTTACCATTATTGTCAAAGGGTGTAACAGATGCTACTCCAACACCAGAAAAAAGTGATTTATTTTTTTCATAAATGAATGGATTGATTTTGTAATTTGACATTTGACTCATAATAAATTCAATTAAGAATTTTCAAATACTTTACCAGCTGGTTACTGAACTTTTCAAAATTATTATAAATATTTTTAAAAATTATGTCATTAAGCTTTTGATTTGAATTATCAAAACCAACCCTATATTTCGCATTGCTTTTTGAAGATATAAGAGATAATATTTTATTATGACCAAAATAATTGATAAGCAAATCATAATTATAGGAAATAAATTCATTAGCATCCGCTGAATTTATATTACCAAAAAAACTTATTGAATCGTCCGAAACTCTCATTTTATAAAACGGATCATTAAAAATTGTTTTTGAGTAACTAACTACTTTAATATCTTTTTCTTTCAAACCAATATTTTCAGTTAAACTTACAATATCCAAATAATCAATATCAAGTTCAGAGTCTATAATGAATCCAACTTTTCTGATTGGCTTTTTAAATTCTCGATTTTGACTCAATAAGACATGCAGTGAATTATCAATTTTCTTTTGTAGGAACTTATCTTTGATCTTTAGAAATAACTTTTTCAACTATTATAATTTGAATTTAGTAATAAAACTGGAGTATGTTAATTTCTCAATTCCTAGATCATCTGCTTTTAAAATCTTTGAGGGTCCAGCATTTTCACCAACAATTAAAATTACATTTTTGGTAACTGAGCCGGAGATAGCTCCCCCATTCAATAAAATTTTTTGTTTTAAATCCTCTCTTGAAATTGTTTCAAAAGTTCCAGTAACAACAAACTTTAAATTACTTAGAGGAGTATTTTTGTTTTTATTATTATTTTGAAAAGAGAGCCCCAAATCTTTTAACCTTTGAATCTCAAGACGATTTGTATCATCACTAAAATACTCTAATAAGCTATCAGCTATTTTTTCTCCTATTTCGTTAATGGAGATGATTTCTTCAAAATTAGCATTCATCAAATTTTCAATAGTTTCAAAATGGTTCACCAAGTTTAATGCAACTGTTTCCCCAACATGTCTTATTCCCAGTGAAAAAAGCACTTTGTGAAAAGGTTGGGAGATTGAATTTTCAATGGCTATTAAAAGGTTACTAGCTGATTTTTCAGCCATTCTATCTATTGAAACTAACTTTTGATCGTTCAAAGTATATATGTCTGAAAAAGTTTTCAATTCATTTACCTTTATTAACCTTTCAATAGTTTCAATTCCGAAACCATCAATATTCATAGCCTTCCTTGATATAAAATGCTTGAACCTACCTAAAATTTGAGGCGGACAATTTTTATGGTTAATGCAATAATGTTGAGCTTCACCAGCTACTTTAATCAAATTAGATTGAAAAGAGCAAGGACATTTTTCTTTGAATAATATAGGTTTTGCATTTAAGGCTCTTTTTTCTTTACTGACTCCAACAATTTTAGGAATTATTTCACCACCTTTTTCTACAAATACAAAATCATTTTCATGTAAGTTTAATTTATCAATTTGATCTTTATTGTGTAAAGATGCTCTTTTAACCTTAGTTCCATTTATTATAACGGGTTCAAGAATTGCAACCGGCGTCACTACTCCAGTCCGACCAATTTGGTATTCTATATTAAGTAATTTAGTTTCAACTCTCTCTGTTGCAAATTTGTAAGCAATAGACCACCTAGGAAATTTAGACGTGTAACCAAGTTCTTTTTGAAAGTCTAAGTTATTAACCTTGATTACAATTCCATCAATCTCAAAATTTAAATCATTTTTTCTTTTATCCCAAAAATCAATGTAGTCAAAGACATCCTTAATATTCTTACAAAATTTATTTGTTTTCAAGGTTTTAAAACCTAGTTCTTCTGCTAGATCAAGAGCTTCGGTCTGATTCAAAATACTTTTATCTTCACTTATAATTTGAAAAAAGTAGCATTTTAATGGTCTCTTTTTTACCTCAAGACTGTTTATTAATTTAATGCTTCCAGAGGCAGTATTTCGGGGGTTCATGTATTTTGCATCTCCATTTCTTTCACGAATTTGATTCATTTTTTCAAAATCCTTTTTTTCAATGATCACCTCCCCTCGAATTTCAAAATCATAATCTACATGACTATTGAGTTTTAAGGGAATTGAATTGATGGTTTTAATATTTTCTGTTACATCGTCACCTTGTATACCATCCCCCCTGGTTAGACCTCTTTTCAAGAACCCCTTTTCATATGATAAACTAACAGAAACACCGTCAAGTTTTAATTCACATGAAAATGATAAGTTTTTTTGGCTCAAATTTTTCTCAAGCCTTTCATTCCACTTCAAAATATCCTGTTTTGAATAAGAGTTTTCGAGCGAATACATCCTGTATTTATGATTATATGTTTCAAAAGAATTACTCAAAGAACTACCAACTCTTCGTGTTGGGGAGTTCAAATCAAAAAATTGTGGGTATTCCTTTTCAAGTAAAACCAATTCATTCAAAAGTTGATCAAACTCAAAATCTGAGATTTCAGGATTATCCTTTACGTAGTATAAGTAATTATGACGGTGCAATTTATCTCTCAGGTCGTTAATATACTTAAGCATCTCCATAATTATTGGCTTTGATCATTCTGTTAATTCCGAATGAGTCTTTTTTAATCTCTATATCAGTAAATTTATTAATAATTAACAAATTTTTTACTTGATTTATGGTTTCTTTATGACATTCAAAATAAATAATTCCTTTCTGTTTTAAATGTGATTTGGAAAAATTAATTATGGTCTTGTAAAATAACAGATCATCGTTGGAATTAACAAAAATTGCTTCACTTGGCTCATTTTTTAAAACCACATTTGAGATTAAATTCTTTTCTTTTTTGTGGACATATGGCGGATTAGAAACGATTATATCAAATTTAATTGTATAGTCATGTTTTTTTAGAATATCTACATTTTTAAAATTTATATCTAAATAATTTTGTTTTGCATTTTTTTTTGCAATTCTAAGTGCTTTTTCAGAATTATCCCAAGCATGGATTACACAATTATTAGAATTTTTTTTTAAAAACAATGCTATAAGACCAGAACCAGTACCAATATCAAGAATTACTTGATCATTAAGTTTTTTTTGTAATATCCAATTACAAAGATCAACTGTTTCTGGTCTTGGAATTAAAACTGATTTATTAACAAATATTTTTAGTCCCTCTATCATTACATGTCCTATGACATATTGAACTGGTATTTCTTTCTCAATTAGAGAAATTTTCTCATTAAATAAATTGAATGAATCCAATGATATTTTTTTATCAACGTTTATATGAAAATTAATAACATCTATACCCAAAAATTCNTTTAAGAGAAGNTGAAATATTGATCTAGACTCCTCAATTCCATAAATTTTTAAAAGCTTTGCTTGTGTTAATTCTTTTAGTTCTTTAAGCTTCATANTTTTTTTAACATCCAAACAGGACATGATGTATGTCCCGTATTACCTAAAGGCCGATCTATATAACTAAAGTCATATTTTTTATATAGATTTTGCGCATCTTTCATATTATGCATAGTCTCTATGTAACAAAATTCATATCCCGTTGTTTTAGCAAATTTTATACATTTTTCAATTAATTTTTTTCCAATACCAAGATTTCTGATTTTTGGNTTAAAATACATTTTTTGTATTTCACAAATATTTTCATTTTCACCNTTTAATGCATTTACGCCAGCTCCTCCTAACACTTGATTTTCTACAATTACAACAAAATAAATACTGCGTGGATTTTGATATGATCGAAACATATCGTCTAATTCAGGGTCAGCAAGTGCAGTACCGTTTTCAGGAACATCGAATTCCCTCATCACACTAATTAGAACATCTTTAATTATGAAATTATCATTCTCATTAATCTTTCTAATTTCATATTTCATTTTCGTAAATTAGTATGGTATAAATATAATGATTTCTAAAGCCTATGAATGATGAAAAATTGATGAAAAGATGCATTGAAATTGGACATTCAGTTCTGGGGCTGACTTATCCAAATCCCAATGTAGGGTCATTACTTTTTTGTGATGGAAAAATTATCTCTGANGGATTTACAAGCAGAGCTGGTGGAAATCATTCAGAAATAAACACAATAATAAATGTTAAAGACAAATCTTTGTTTATTAAGTCAACACTTTTTGTTACGTTAGAGCCATGTTGTCATTATGGCAAAACACCACCATGTACAAACGAAATTGTTCGTAGAGGAATAAAAAATGTAGTAATTGGATGTGAAGATCCAAATCCAATTGTAAAATCCAATGGGATAAAATATCTTAAGGAAAATGGGGTAAATGTAAGATTTGGCATTTTAGAAAAAGAATGCAAAGAATTACACAAAAGGTTATTTGTATACTTTGAAAAAAACAGACCCTACATCATATTAAAATGGGCTGAATCAATTGATGGCTACATAGCTCCCAAAAGTAAAAGGGATAAAAGACCCTATTGGATATCAAACAAATTATCACGTCAAATTTCTCACAAATGGAGAAGCCAAGAACACGCAATAATGATTGGTCACAACACTGTTAAATACGACACCCCTATTTTGAATACAAGAAATTGGAACAACATAAATAATAGAAAATTTATAATTGGAAATGATCAAATTGGACTAAATGGATTTGAAGAAATCGAAACAAAAGGAAAAACATTAAAGGCACTTAATATTTGTCAAAATTTACATGATAAAAAAATACAATCTGTCATTATTGAAGGAGGTAGATTCACGTTGAATAAATTTTTAGANGAAGATGTTTGGGATGAAGTAAGGGTTTTTAAAGCGGATNCAAAAATTANTGATGGTATNCACGCTCCGAAACTAAAATCAAAGTATTATAAAAAAACCAAAGTTGGGAAAGANACACTATACTTTTTTAAGAATTATTNATAGCNTCNGCGATGTCTTTTGGACATCTAATTGGTTTGTTATTTTTTTTATTANAAAAGATTAATTTTGTGTATCCCTCATTAATTAGAATTTGATCTTTAAATATTTCGTATTGAAATTCAAGTGAGTATGAGGGTGGGTTTAAAAGAGTGGTTTTTATTTTAAGTTTATCCTCAAAATATGCTGGTTTTCTAAATATAATTTTGCTCTCCACAACGGGGAGAATTACATTATTTTTTTCCATTTTAAAATATGAGAATCCAATTTTTTTTAGCCAATCCAATCGGCCAACCTCATAATACTTTAGGTAGTTGCTATGATGTGAGTAAGACATTGCATCTGTTTCACAATACCTTACAATAATTGATGTAGAAAATGATTTTTTTTTATGCAAACCTNGAAGATTTAGTACCAGTTATAATATCNANAAAAGATTTTTAAAATTCAATAGCAAAATGATTTTTTTTTAAAAAAAAAATGTACATATTTGTTGACCTAAGAAGTTTTAAAATCGTTCTCGGATTTTGAAATTTTTTTTTGAAAACAAGAATAAATTTTTTTATATGACCGCATTAACTGTATGGAATAATTGTCTCTCATTTGTGAAGGATAATATTCAATTACAGGCATATAAAACATGGTTTGAACCTATTATTCCAATAAAGTTACAAGACAATATTTTAAGCGTACAGGTTCCTAGTAAATTCTTTTATGAATGGCTAGAAGAACATTATGTCAAACTTCTTAAAGTTGTCTTGACAAAAGAATTGGGAAAAGATGCAAAACTTGTTTACATAATCAAAATGGAAAATAACTATGGAAATGATACAAGTTTTACTGAAAAAATTCCCAGTGAATACAAACCAAAGATAAAATCTCAAGATCTTGATAGCTCATCAAATTTCTTGAAAACAAATTTGACAAATCCATTTATTATCCCTGGTATTAAAAATCTTAAAATTGACTCTCAATTAAACTTAAATTATAATTTTGAAAATTTTTTAGAGGGTGATTCAAACCGGTTGGCAAGATCTGCTGGTTATGCAGTTTCAAAAAGACCTGGTGGTACGTCATTTAATCCATTACTAATATTTGGCGGTGTTGGTTTAGGAAAAACTCACTTGGCCAATGCAATTGGAATAAATGTTAAGCAAGCATTCCCAGATAAAACTGTATTATATATTTCTGCTGAAAAATTTACCCAGCAGTACGTAGATGCTGTTAAGAAAAATAACAGAAATGATTTTATTCATTTTTATCAACTAATTGATGTGTTAATTATTGACGATGTCCAATTCTTCTCTGGAAAGTCTGGAACCCAAGATGTTTTCTTTCACATATTCAACCATTTACATCAAAATGGCAAACAAGTAGTATTAACATCTGATAAAGCGCCCGTTGACATGCAAGAAATTGAACAAAGACTATTGTCAAGATTTAAATGGGGACTTTCAGCTGAGCTTCAAATTCCTGACTATGAAACAAGAATTTCTATAATTAAAAATAAACTTTTGAGAGATGGTGTATTGATGGATGAAGAAATAATTTATTATGTTGCTAAACATATTAAAACCAATATCAGAGAACTTGAGGGAGCAATTATATCATTAATGGCTCAATCATCATTTAATAAAAAGCAAATAACTTTGGATCTAGCAAAAGTTGTTGTTGAAAAATTTGTAAAAAATACCAAAAAGGAAATTTCAATAGATCAGATTCAAAAAGTTGTTTCAGAGTATTTCCAGATGGATGTTACTACACTACAGTCGAAAACAAGGAAAAGACATATTGTTCAAGCAAGACAATTGGCTATGTTTTTCTCAAAAAAATTTACAAAAGCATCTCTAGCTAGTATAGGAACTAAAATTGGACATAGAGATCATGCAACAGTTCTTCATGCTTGTAAAACAGTTGATAACTTGGCGTTTACAGACAAGCAATTCAGAAAATATGTTGAAGATTTAGATAAAAAGTTTACTGATTAACTTTTGGTCGTCTTTCCTGGTTAATATTTCTAAGATTATAATTCTTAAAAATTCTAATATAATCACTTATTGAGGTTCCGTTTGCATCTTTCTTATTAAAATCTTTTGATGCTTTATTTCTCAGAAATTTCTTGACATTTCCAGGACCAGATAAATGGGCAGCAGCCAAAATTCCTGACTCTGAAATGTATAGATCACCTAAAAAAATGTTCGAATACTTTTTTATTTCTCGTCTCAATATCCATTTATTTCTTTTAACATTCATCAGGAAAACTTTTTCCTGAAGCTCAGGACTATTAATAAAATTATTTAAATCACTCACACCATAAATTTTTAGGGTTCCTTTTCCAAACTGATATTTTCCTAAATAACCAAATCGATTAATTTTATTGTAGTCTGAACCAGACTCAAAAAAACCTAAAAACTCCTTAAATCCGATGAAGTCCTTATCTATAAATGGTACAGTATGAATCTTACCTGTAAATTCAGACTTTTCTTTGACAGAATATATGTAGGATAATTCACTCAAAACGCTGGTGAAAACAGTTGAGTAAAAGATCACCAACACATAAAAGAAAAAAGCTCTTATACTTTTTATGGTATTTATGTTCAAAAATTTCATTTGTAAAAACTTACTTTTTACAACGATGCAAACATAAGGTTTTTTTTAATTATCTGTAAATCAGNATTTTATCTTTTTATTCTGTTTTCTTTCAACCACTTTGTGTATTGTCTCTTCTTTCTATTATGTTCAACTAAAGTTTTTGAAAATAAATGATATCCAGGGTTTGAAACATCAGCAACAAAAAATATAAAGTTGTGAGAACTTGGATTAAGAACAGCCTCAATAGCAGAAAGATCGGGAGTTACTATTGGACCTGGCGGCAGACCTTTGTTTAGATATGTATTATAAGCAGACTTTATCCTTAAATCTTTATACAAAACTCTTCGAATTTTCTTATCAAACCCCTCTTTCCTTTTAATAACATATACTATTGTTGGATCTGCCTGCAATTTCATTCTCTTGCTTAGACGATTTAAATAAACACCTGCGATTGTGGGTCTTTCGTCAACTTTTGGAGTTTCTTTTTGTACAATGGAGGCTAAAACTGAAACTTCCACAGGGTTTAGTCCAATTTTTTTAGCTTTATCAATCCTATTTTCATTCCAGAAATTATTAAACTCTCTCACCATTTTTTCTCTAAAATTATCTGCAGATGTATTCCAAAAAAATTCATAAGTGTTTGGTAAAAATAACGACAAAACCGACTCTTGTGATAAATTCAAATCTTTTAAGAAATTTTTATCAGTAAAGGATTCAATCAAACTCATACTATCTGCTTCTATTTTTTTTGATATATAACCACTAAACTCTTGGATAGTTTGAATGTTGTTAAATGTTATATTTAAAGGGATATTTTTAGATCTTAGCGAATTAATTATTTTGTTATTTCCATCACCCTTATGTATAATAAATCTCCCTGCTTTTATATTTTCAAGATATTTTTTTGTTTTTGCTGCTTTTATGAATGATTCAACATCAATGATATAGCTTGAAATTGAACTAATCATCTCATCCTTACTAGATCCTGAATTGACGTAGATATAAACAAAATCTTCACTAAATGATGTGTTGGATTTAAAAAATACTTTATAGCCAAATGTTGCAATGAGAGCAATAATTAAAAATGATATTATTGTAAAAATTCTAAAAATTGTTTTCATAAATTAAAATTACCGCTGTACACAAATTCAGCATTACCAAAAAGGAAGATATCAAAAAATTTATTTTCATTA
>FUFK010078249.1_pt1 | contig 28895 bp, 14 predicted proteins | sample 1021851 | NCBI WGS metagenome assembly FUFK01 (sample SAMEA51879418, study PRJEB19060) | metagenome
AGCAACATATCTGGTGAATATTGTGCTATAATACCGGAGTGGATTATCAATGAAATGGGTTGGTATGAAGATACGAAACTCAGTTGGAAAATTGATGATNNCAATGTAATCATTACCGAAGAAGACGAATGACCTCAAAAACTTATCACATTTACTTAGAAGACAGATGCTTGTTTAAAAATTTGAATGAAAGTGAGTTTGATATAATATGGGCAAGATTATACAGATCGTACTGGAATGGGGACATAACATACTCAGTTGTTACGGATACCCCTAAAGAATTTACAAATACATACGAAGAAAGTTCTTATTGACATCGCCTAGATATTGATGTAGAATATAATTATGTAATGAATTAATTATGGCAAAAGGATTTAAGGTGAAAGCCAAAACCCCAGTACAGAAAGAACCCGAATGGGATTATGAATTAGCAAAGAAGTTAATAAGAGGAAAGAAAATCGTTTTTTGTTTGCCGGGTAGAGGTGTTTCCTATACTTACCTTAAAAACTTTGTACAACTTTGTTTTGATATTGTACAGAACGGTGGAGGTATTCAGATATCTCAGGATTACTCTTCGATGGTAAACTTTGCCCGTTGTAAATGTTTGGGTGCTAATGTTCTCAGAGGCCCTGATCAGTTACCTTGGGATGGTAAGTTAGAATATGATTGGCAGTTATGGATTGACTCTGATATTGTATTCGATACAAATAAGTTTTGGCAGTTAATCTTAAATTCCACTCCGAAAGAAGCAATCACATATCAGGATGTTATACAACCTTTAAAGGATGAAAAGGGTCAAATAATTAAAGACGAAAAAGGAAACGATAGAACAACTGTAGTTGGTCAACAACTTGTAGTGGATTCAAGTAAGACAAGACCAATAGTATCTGGTTGGTATTGTACTGAAGATGGTCGTACTACATCAGTTGCACACTGGTTAGATGAGACATCTTTCTCAAACAATGGTGGTGTGATGGATCATGAAACTCTCGAAACTATACAGAAGAGAAACAAACCTTTCACTGTTGATTATGCAGGATTCGGTTGGTTACTTATCGAGAAGGGAGTATTTGAAGACTTTGATGAGAACGGTAAGAAGAAAATGCCATATCCTTGGTTTGCTCCAAAGATGCAGGTCTTTGAGTCAGGCACTGTACAGGATATGTGTGGCGAAGATGTCTCGTTCTGTCTCGATGCCAAAGAGGCCGGTTATGAGATATGGTGTGATCCACGTATTCGCGTAGGTCATGAGAAAACGAGGGTAATCTAATGAAAGAAATGAATGACAAAGAGTATGCAGAGTGTTTTGATAAACTCATTGCAGATATGAAAAGTAATTATTCGATTTATGATCGATGGAATGCAGAGGACATTGAAAGAGTCACTCGAAATGAGGCACGAAGAAGATGATTGCAATTATTTCAATCTTGCTGATCATGGCAATAATATACGTATTACTGAGGTACTATGATCCGCATGCCTAGAACTCTCTATACAATACTGAAAGATGGTAAAGAAGTCTTTTCAAAATTATCTCAGAGTGAATACTTTGATCGCATGCAGGATTATGCAGTTGAATATTACCTCACAGGAAAGAATGACCCCAGTGAATTTACTACTAAAATGACAGAGGAGGAACCAGAGTAATGGCAAAAACATTTAGTATGGGTGTTAATATTGAAACTCGCCCGAAAAAAACTCGACAAGGAAACGGAAAACACTCGAAATACGCGGCTACCTCGCGTAACTCGGCTCGTAAACGTCCAAGGGGTCAAGGAAAATAAATTACGAAATATGATTAATCTGCGTGATCTAATTTATATTCATCGTAATTTATTATCTGAAGATCAATGCAATCAAATAATAAAGGAGTATCATGAAAGTCCTACTAAGGAAGTGAATGAGTGCTGCCCTCATGCATTTACTGGACAAAACATATATTCGCCAAACACCGTAAAAGGTGCTAGAATAGGAACTGAGGTCTTTGACTTAATTCATAACTCAATTGAAACCGTGATTAACGAGTATCATGAGTATATGGATGAGTTTAATGCTTTTCATGTTGATCGGAGATTGAATTTACTTTATCCACACCTTTATCGTTTGATGAAGTATGAAGTGGGGCAATGGATTCATCCTCATACTGATCATGATGCACATGTATATGGTAGTTGTACCATTAATCTAAACGATGAATACGATGGAGGTTTATTTGCCTTCTGGGGTGGTAAACACAAAGTAAAATTGAATCGTGGAGATTGTATGATATGGCCTGCCGATAATCTATGGGTACATGAAGTAGAACAAATTACAAGAGGAACAAGATACTCTGTGAATTGTTTTTTAAGAGACTCACCTCAACATCTACCATCTTCTGTCTCTTATAATATAAGGACAAATGATGAACTTATGAACTATCGAATCAAGTACTTCAAGGACAATTGTGGTAATATTGATGAGATAAAAAGCAAATATGGTAATCAAATCCCAACTGAAAAACTATGAGTACACTAATTGCAAATCTACCAGCTTATGAAGTATGGGTAAGAAAAGAGTATTTAACTGACCATAAGAGTGGTCATGGCGAATTTGTAAAGGGAGTTTGGGTATCTGCAAAATCAATACCCGGCAGAGCATTCTATTTTGAGACATATTTACCAGAATATGCAGCAATGTTNGATAAATTACCCATTTCTGCGTTTACAACCGACCCAGAAACACCAAAACCTGACATGACACTGCATAATTTGCAATTTTGGAACTGTATGGACTATGGNGTNGTCGCNGTTCAGAAGCAATTTATCGGAAGTATGCATTATGAGGTGATGACAAGGGATTATNGCAACCAAACAGGCACTTATGTGTGTACTTTAGACAATTATCACTCTGATATAGACGCAATAGACTACTCAACAAGTGAAATACCTGCTGAACACAAGTCTCATAACATCATTGAACTCGATAATGGGCAATATTGCCTCTATCCAAACAACAGAATGAGGATTTATGACAATAGTATCACTCCAGAAACACCAAAAGTGCCCGATTTTAAGGTTTCGACCATAACTTATCAAGTTGAAAACGGACATGACCACATGGGTCTTGGTTCAGAGGACAATTATTTTTGGAAAACAGCAAAAGAAAGGAAAAATACCGAAGGAAGAAAGCCATTTGAACCAGAATTAGGATGAAACACGTAAAAAATGCCCACATGGGTACACATTTACTCGTTGAAGTGTATAATGTACCCTTTGATAAGTTGAATGACCCTCAAAAAATAGAAGAAACAATGGTAAGAGCAGTTGAAACCGAAGGGTTGACTGTTCTTAACACTTTTACTCATCAATTTGAACCCTATGGAGTGACTACTCTCATCTCTTTAGCAGAGAGTCACCTTTCTTGTCATACTTGGCCAGAAAAAGGGTGTGTAGCAATCGATATTTTCACTTGTGGAAGCAAAAATCCACGCAGTGTTGCGTTATGGATACTAAATTACTTCGATACTGATGACTATGTGATGAATGATTATGCAAGATAGGGTATAAATAAAACTAAAAGCATTAATAATGGCGAAGAAACCCAAATCTCAAGGATTTAAGGATATAAGTTTGTCTTTTTCACCTCATCCAGTGACAAAAGATTTACCTATTCTTGCAAATGAGAGAGCAATCTCCAGATCTGTGAGAAATTTAGTCGAAACAATTCCTACAGAGAGATTTTTTGACTCAAATTTGGGAAGTGATGTTCGTGAATTGCTCTTTGATAACTTTGCAGGTTCATCTGTAATGATTCTTGAAGATATGATACGTACTACAATAAGAAATTATGAACCTAGAGTTGGAGATATTGGTATTGAAGTAGATGCAATACCCGAAACTAACAATGTTGATGTAAAAGTGCTTTTTGAAATTAAAGGATTAGATGCTCCTGTACAATCTTTCTCATTTATATTAGAACCAACGAGATAATATGCCCTTTACACAGTTTACAAATTTAGACTTTGACGAGATCAAAGCACAGATTAAAGATTTTCTTCGTTCAAATTCAAATTTTACAGATTTTGATTTTGAAGGTTCTAACTTTTCAGTTTTAATTGATACGCTTGCATACAATACATATATTAATTCATTTAATGCAAACTTAGTCGCAAACGAATCGTTTTTAGATTCTGCAACCATAAGAGAGAATGTAGTATCACTTGCAAGAAATATAGGTTATGTACCCCGTTCAAGAACCGCTGCAACCGCTACAATTAACATAGGTGATATAAACTTAGGTGCAACAAATGATAGCACTCCTAAGTTCCTTACACTTCGTACAGGATTAGTCTGTGTTGGTAGTGTAGCAAATACAACTTACAGATTTTCAATACCAGAGGAGATAACATCTTCAAGAGTTAGAGATATTGGTGGAACATCATTTGCACAATTTACAGATCCAATCACTGTTCATGAAGGAACAGTTCTTCAAAGAGTATATCGAGTTGATACTTCCAAAGAACAAAGATACATTATAGACAGTCCAAATATTGATAGTTCAACTTTAAGAGTATATGTCAAAGGTCCAACTGATATTGGACTTGGAAGAAAGTATTCAATGGTTGATAATATTTTAAATATCGATAAAAACTCTGAAATATATCTTGCACAAGAAGTTCAAGATGAAAAATATGAAATTATGTTCGGTGATGGATTATTTGGAAGAAAATTAGAGAACGGAACAGTCATTACTGCAAAGTATCTCGTGACAGATGGAGAAGATGGAAATGGTCCTGCTAACTTCAGTTTCCAAGGTTCATTTACAAAGAGTGATGGAACACTGTTTACACCATCGGATAATGTAATTATCACTACCGTTTCAAACGCTTCTAACGGTGCCGAAGTTGAAGATGTGTCTTCTATTAAGTACTTTGCACCAAGACTCTACTCAGCACAATATAGAGCAGTTACACCAAGAGATTATGAGGCAATAATTCAAACAATCTTCCCTGCTACAGAGTCAGTAGCAGTTGTTGGAGGAGAAGAATTAGATCCACCACAATTTGGTAAAGTTCAAATAAGTATCAAACCAAAAAATGGTACATTCGTATCTGACTTTGATAAATCTCAAATTAAAAACAGATTGAAGAATTACGCTATCGCTGGTATAAATTCTGAAATTGTTGACTTAAAAATACTATATGTGGAAATTGAATCTAATGTTTATTATAACACTGCACAGATTGCATCATCAGATCAATTAAAAACTGATATTGTCGATTCATTGAATCAATATGCTAATAATGTAGAGATTAATAAGTTTGGTGGTAGATTTAAATTTAGTAAATTAAATACATTGATAGACCGTGTTGATAATGGTATTACATCTAATATTACGAAAGTTATTGTTAGAAGAGATTTGAAGGTACTTTTGAATCAGTTTGCACAGTATGAACTTTGTTTTGGTAATCGTTTTTATATTAATCCAGCAGGATACAATATAAAAAGCACTGGTTTCACAATAAATGGATTCTCACAAGTTGCTTATTTAACTGATGTACCAAACAAAAATACTACTGGTAATTTAGACGGTAGTATGAAAGGTACTTTATCAGTTGTAACAAAGAATAATCAAAATCAACAAATAGTTTTAGTGAAAGACGCAGGATTAGTTGATTATAAAAAGGGTGAAGTTATACTTAATACAATTAATATTACCTCAACAGTTAGTCAAAACAATATCATAGAAGTTCAGGCATTCCCTGAATCAAACGATGTTGTTGGATTGAAAGATTTATACCTCAGTTTTGATGTATCGAATAGTACAATAAATACAGTTAAAGATGTGATTGCTTCAGGTGAAGATGTTTCGGGTGTTGTATTTACTAGAGATTACTATACATCAAGTTACTCTAATGGAGACTTAGAGAGGAAATAATTTATGTCCCAGATTGACAAAAGAATACAAGTCAATAAGATTATTGAAAGTCAGTTACCTGAGTTTGTCACAACTGATTTTCCAAAAACTGTCGATTTTTTAAAGCAATATTATCACTCCCAAGAGTTTCAAGGTGGTCCAACTGATTTAATTAGTAATTTTGATCAATACTTAAAAGCAGATAATTTAGTTCCTGAAGTTGTTGTAGGTGTTACTACAATCACAGCAGGTATATCGACTGCTGATACTACTATAAATGTACCAAGTACAAAAGGTTTTCCTTCTGAATATGGATTACTGAAAATTGATGATGAAATAATTTCTTACACTGGTATAACTTCAACTTCATTTACTGGTTGTATTCGTGGATTTAGTGGAATCAGTGGATACAATGTTGGCATATCATCTTCATTACTTGAAATAAATCGTGAAAGTTTAAAGTTTGAAGAAACAAACACAGCATCACACTCTAATGGATCTTCTGTTAAAAATCTATCAGTATTATTCATACAAGAGTTTTTTAAAAAATTAAAAAAAACATTTTTACCAGGTTTAGAAAACAATGATTTTGCAGAGACTTTAGATGCTGGTAATTTTGTAAAATTTGCTCGTTCATTTTATCAGTCAAAAGGTGTAGAAGAATCAATAAGAATATTATTTAAAGTTCTATATGGTGTAGACTCAAAAATAATTGACTTAGAAGGTAATTTAATTAAACCATCTGATGCAGAATTTATACGTCGTGAAGTTGTAGTAGCAGATTTAATTACACCTACAGGAGAGCCACAGAACTTAACTGGACAAACAATATTTAAATCTACTGATGTATCAACTAATGCATCAGTGTCAGAAGTTGAAATAATTAAAAGAGAAGGAAAAAATTATTTTAAAATTGCACTATTTGTAGGATTTAGTGATAGAGATTTAATTGAAGGTACATTTACAATACCAGGTAAAACAAAAGTTATAGGTGGTACAACTGCAGGAGCAACAATCATAGATGTTGATTCTACTGTAGGATTTGGAACTACAGGAACAATTATAAGTGGTTCTAATTCAGCAATAAATTATACATCAAAATCTATTAATCAATTCTTTGGATGTTCAGGAGTAGGTGTTGGTATTGCTACTGCTTCTGATTTGCGATCAAATGAAACTATATTTGGATATGAAAATGGCGATTTGTCTAAAAGAGTTGATTTAAGAATTACTGGTGTTCTATCTGAGTTAGTACCAATTACTGATATTAGTTTGATCAATGAGCAAGAAAATTTATTTGTTAAAAATATTGGTGAAAAAATAGAAAATGATGCTAATAATTATAAACAAATTTTTGCAAATTCTTGGATCTACAATACATCTTCAAGATTTCAAGTTGAAATCTCAGGTTCTACATTTAAATTTAGAACTAAACTTGATAAATCATCATTAAAAGTTGGCGATAGATTTGAAATACTAGAAAGAAATGAACAAACTGTTGTTGGTGGAGGTACTGTAGGTGCTATTGATGTTACTTTAAATCAGGTAAACGCAACAAATATTGCTGGATTTACACCTGTTAGTTTTCAAGAATATGATATTCGTAGAGTAGTTGAAAAAGTTTCTAGTTCAGGTGTTGAGCTTGCTCAAGGAAATGATAATATTATTGCAGATACTTTATCTGTTTATGTTGATGGAAATACTGATGGTTATGTAGCATCAAATTCATTACCAAGTTATGATATAACAACTAAGATAGTTGAGGAAACACTGACTGGTGGAACAGAAGCCAATTTAGATGGATATCAAGCATTAAATCAAAGATATAGTTTTATTAAATTTACACCACCACCAAATACTGATATTCAATTTATTCAAGGTGATCCTGTTGTTTATCAACCTGAAGGTGAAGCACTAGTTGGACTTGATACTGGTAGAACTTATTATGTTGATCCTGTTATACCTGGACCTAATCAAAATGTATCTCAAATTAAATTATACAATTCAACAGCACAAATAGGAACTGCAAGCACGGTTCAAGTTGGACCTACTACATCAACAACGGATATTCATAAATTTGTTTTACAAAGACATGAGAGTAGGGTTCTTGAGGCAGATAATGTTTTAAAGAAATTTCCATTATCTCAAAATCTATTTGTAACATCTAAACAAGAAACTCCTGTAAATGATATTGGTATACTTATAAACGGTGTAAACATACGTTCTCCTATTTCAGATAACCAAATTTACTATGGTTCACTTGAATCAGTTGATTTGTTAAATGGTGGAACTGGATATGATATACTAAAACCACCAATTATAGGAATTGAGACTAGTAGTGGGATTGGTGCGGCTGCTGAACCAATATTAAAAGGAACTGTAAAAGAAGTATTTGTTGACCCACAAGAGTTTGATATTGATCAAGTAACAAGTATTTCATTAACTGGTGGTAATGGAAGTGGTTGTGTACTACAACCAATATTAGGACAGAGAAACAGAGAGTTATTATTTGATAGTAGAGATGTTTTCTTCAATGGTGGTGTTGATATTGTAAATGAAACTATAACATTTAAAAATTCTCATAGTTTAGTAGATGGTCAATTGGTTTATTATAGTGCAGACGGTAATACTCCGATTGGAATTGGAACAGCATATGATTTAGAAAATAAAATATCTGATACATTATCAGATGGTGCACCATACTATGTTAGAGTTGTAAATCCAACTACAGTTAGAATTTTTAATACTCCAACAGATGCAACATTTGGCACTGCTGGAATAAACACTGTTGGATTATCAACAGATACTGCTGCGAGTGGTATTCATAAATTTAAAACAGAAAATAGAAATACTCTTGTTGCTGTTAAAGTTTTAGAAGAGGGATCGAATTATACACATCGTAAGTTAAGAGTTAAACCTGCTGGTATATCAACATCGTTGAATGTCGTTAGCTTTAAAAATCATGGTTTTGAAAGTGGTGAAATTGTAGAATATTCTGCAGAAACAACTGCGATACAAGGTTTAACTACAACATCTTCTTATTATATTAAAAAATTAACAGATGATACTTTCCAATTAGCTGATGCAGGAATTGGTGCTACCTCAAGTGTTAACTATGACAGAGGTAAATATGTTGATTTTATAACCAGTGGTTCAGGATTTCAAATTTTTAAATATCCAGAAATCAAAGTTAACATTAATGTTTCTTATGGTTCTACAATAACTGGTGATATTGTAGCAACACCTGTTGTAACTGGTGAACTCATAGGAGCATATCTTTATGAGGAAGGTACAAATTATGGATCAGTTACATTAGATAAACAAGTAATTCCTAAAGTATCAATTCAAAATGGTAGATTTGCAGAGTTTAAACCAATTGTTGTAGGTGGTAGAATAACTGATGTAGCAGTTGTAAACAGAGGAAGAGAGTATAATTCAAGTCCTGAAGTTAGAGTTATATCAACAGGTTCTGGAGCAGGTGCTGTAGTCCGTCCAGTTGTTGAAAACGGATTTGTGATTGATGCAATAGTAACTAATCCTGGTATTGGTTACAGTTCAGTATCAACTGAAGTTAGAGCATTCCCAAGAGGTCAGAATGGTCAATTTACTGCAAGAGTAAGAAGTCTAACTTTAAATAATCAAAGTAGATTTGGTGATTCATACTTATCAACAAAAGAAAGTAAATTACATTTTGGAATACTAGGATATTCTCAAGATATTGCAAGTAATTTTGAAAATACATTTAGTGTAAATTCAAATGGTGAATTTAATCAAATAACAGGACATTCACCTATTATTGGATGGGCATATGATGGAAATCCCATTTACGGACCTTTTGGATATTCAGAAGCAGATAATATTAACTCTGATTTAAAAATAATAACCTCATCATACAAAACTGACATTACAAAAGTTGTAAATAGACCATCAGGATATGCAGCGGGATTTTTTGTAGAAGATAATGTATTTGATGGGTCTGGTGATCTTGATATTCATAATGGTAGATTTTGTAAAACACCTGAATTTCCTAACGGAATATATGCTTACTTTGCAACCGTAAAATTAGGTTCTAATTCTAATAAACTTGAAGGAGTTTATCCATACTTTATAGGTAATACCTATCGTTCACCATTCATTGCAGAAAATCAATTATTGAATCAAGATTTTGATTTTAATAGTTCAGGTTTAAGAAGAAACACACTACCATATAATGTTGATGAACCATTTGCAGGTAATGACTTCTTAATCGAGTCTTATGAAAAAATTAGACAATTATCTGTTATTGAATCTGTAACTAAGGGTGATGTTGATAGTATTACCATCTTGAATGGTGGTCAAGATTATAAGATAGGTGATTTAACTGAATTTGATGATGAAGGAACTAATGGGTCAGGATTCAAAGCACAAGTAAGTGAAATAGTTGGAATAGGAATTTCTCGTATTGATACAGTTGTTACACCCTTTAATGGTGCTGTTTTTGAATGGCGAGGTGAAAATGAAGTTGTAGCAAATTATTTCCCATTCATCGAATTGAATAATCAAGATGCTGTTTCAATATCTGGTTTGAGCACTAATATTACAAATCTAACAGAATCATTTAATGTTGGTGTTAACACATATTCTACTAGATTAGCAGCAGATATGACGGTTGGTAGTGCAAGTGGATTAGTTCAAGATATTCTACTGACTGCAGTTCCTAATACAATATCAGTTGGAGGTTCAATTCGTATTGGATCTGGTAATGCGGGTACTGCAGAAGTAGTTAAGGTATTAAAAGTATTTTCTCCAAACAGAATAGTAAGAGTACAAAGAACTACAGGTATAGCACATACATCAGGTTCAACGATTGATGTATTAAACAATCAAATAAGTATCCCTGTTCAAACAACAAAATTTGATTCAGAGTTAAATGATATAGTTTACTTCAACGGTCCTCAGTCAGTCGGTGTTGGAACTACTGTTGGTGGTGCAATAAAAGTACAAGAATTTATTGGTGGTGTTGCAGAAGAAGTTTCTATTCCTACAAGAACAATTCGCATACCAAATCATCCATTTGAAAACGGTCAAAAATTAACATTAAACAAAAGAAATGGTGCAAATAGATTTGATGTAGGTAGAACTAATCTTGTAACAGAATTTAAATTACCATTTTTAGGTTTAAATTCAACTGATGTATATGTAATAAACAAAGGTCCTGATAATATTGGTTTAGTAACTACAAGAGTCGGTATTGGTAGCACTAGTGAAGGATTATTCTTCTATAGTAAAGGTTCAAATTCTGGTATTAACTCATCATTATATTTCTTTGAATCTCAAAAACCACAAGTAACTGGTGATATAGACAAAATAGTCACAACTGTATCAACTAATGTTTCTGCTGCAAATACAACAAAACATAACTTAGCTGAAGGTGATGTTGTAAAAATGAATGTTATTCCAAATCTAGTAGTTGGATCTGGAAGTACAACACCTATAGCAGTTAATTATAACTCTGAATTTGATAAATTAATAATTAATCCATTAACATTTACATCATCAGATGTTGAGAGTAATCAAATTGATATTGCTGATCATGGATTTAAAACTGGAGATAAAGTATTTTACGATGGTTCTGCAACAGGTTTAAGCACTGGTCAATATTATGTTAATAGAGTAAGTAGTAGAAGATTCCAACTTTGCGAAACAATTGAGGATTTAAATAAAAATCCAATTAGAATAACTCCTATAACTGCTAATACTGGTGGAACACAAACAATTGCACCAATCAATCCTCGTATTGATGTCGTTAAAAATTCAAAATTAACCTTTGGACTTTCTAGCACCACACTTGCAAACTTTGACTTTAAATTGTTTTATGATAGAAATTTAACAAATGAATATTTAAGTTCACAGGATGGTGATACATTTAATGTAGGAACTGCAGGAACAATTGGTATTGGAACTAATAATTCAGATCCTATTGGTGCTGCATTAACAGTTCAATATTCAGCGTCTTCACCTATAACTTTATACTATGGACTAACTAAAGGTGGTTTCATCAGCACTGCTGATACTGAAGTTCCAAACTATTCTGAAATAAGATTCATTGATAGTGAATATAATGGTGAGTATATGATATCTAATGTCACCGACGATACTTTCCAATTCTCACCTAAAGTTCCTGAATTTTTATCATATACTAGCAGTGAATGTGATAAACTTGAATATTCTACAAAATCAACTAATGTACATGGTGGAATAAAAAACTTTAGAATTTTATCACCAGGATTTAATTATAAAAAACTACCACAATTTAGTAAGGTTAATAGTGTAAGCGGTACTGATGCAAATATCATTGCACAGTCTAATACGATAGGTAGAATTAAAAAAATAAGAATTGTTGATATTGGTTATGAATATTCTTCAGATAAAACGTTAGGACCAGAAGCATTCATTTCACCTGTTGTTAATATTGATAATCTTGATGTAATTGCATCTGTTAATATAGTAAGTGGTGGTGCCAATTATATGAGTCCACCTAATTTAATTGTATTCAACCCAATTACTAATACAATTGTTGATGATGTCTCATTACAACCATTAGCACCTAACCAAACTATTTCAAAAGTTGATGTATTATCACCAGTTACAGGTCTTGATTCTGTTGTTCATAAGATTATATCAATTAATAATTCAAACGGTGTAGGTATAAATTCGGTTCAAACAAGTAATGGAATTGTAACTTGTTTCCTTGAAACTCCAATTAATGGATTTGATGAGCAACCATTTGCTGTTGGAGACCAAGTATTTGTAGAGGGTATACAAAGAGTAGGTGAAGCAGGTATTGGTACTTTAAGTGGTGGAATATCTACAAGTACAACCGTCGAAGGAACTGGATATAATTCTGATAATTACAATTACTCATTCTTCGATGTTACTGACTACACTGCTGGTACACAATGCATCGCTGTGTTTAGTTTAGCAGGTGTGACCACTAATCCTGGTATTGCTAAAACTTTCCAATCAGGATATGCAACTTTAGTTAATAAGAAAAAATATCCTGATATTGAACCAGTTCAGACAAGGGGTGTTTTTGAATTAAAAGAAACTTTAATTATTGATAATGTAGTTACCGATTTAAAAATAATTGAAGTAAGAAATGATTACATAAAAATTGATGGTAAGTATAAAATTAAGAAAGGCGATAGAATTAAAGGTGAATTGAGTAATGTATCTGCTGAAATTACAAGTATTGTCGATAATCAAGCAAAATTCACAACTGATTTCTCAAATAGACAAGAATATGGATGGTTAGATGATATTGGTAAATTAAATGAAGATTACCAAGTTATACCTGATAATAATTATTATCAAAATTTATCTTATACAATTAAGAGTTCAATTGAATGGGAGAACATGGTAAATCCAGTGAATCGTTTGGTTCACCCATCTGGATTGAAAAATTTTGCTGATACATCTGTCACATCTAATATTACAGTTGGAGTTGGTGAAGTACGTGAGTCAAATCAAGTTGTTGTTTTAGATGTAGGTAATGTATTAGAATTAAATGATAAGCAAAGAGTTGATGCAATTAACAACTTTGATTTTGCAAGAGATTTTGATACCAGAGTTAATGGTTCTAAGTTCTTAACACTTAAAAATAGAACTTTAACTGACTTCACTAGATGTAAAACTAATAGAGTATTGGTTCATGATGATATAAGTGCGAACTTCTCAAGTGATGGATTTGAAAGTACAAACACTATTATAGAACCGTTAATTGAGGATATAGGACATTACTTAGTTCAGATTGTTGACCCTGATACTTTTGATTCTCAATTCTCAGAATTAGTTACTTTGACAACTGAAAGTAATTCATTCTTGCTTGAAAAGACAACAGATTTCACAACTGTAAAGTTAGGGGATTTTAATACTGAAATATTACCAACTGGAACTAAAAACTTATTATTTGAACCAACTGAAAAATTCTTAAAAGATCATGATATTAAAATTCTTAAAATAGATTTTAATACTGACTTAACAGGTATAGGTACAAATGGTATTGGAAGTGTTGATTTAACGGGTGTTAACTCAGGAGTTGGTTCTACAACAGTTGGATTTACTACTTCATCTATAATTGAAGTTCCAACATATGATTTCAACTCTTTATACGCTACAATATTTGTTCAGGATAGTGTAACTAAAGAAATTAATTATAGTGAAGTTATAGTTGATTATGATGGTACAGATACGACAATTGCTGAAACATATGTTGATTCAAAATCTGGATTAAGTAATAGTGTGGTAGGTGTAGTAACAGCAAGAGTTGAAAACAATCTTGTTAAGTTACAAATAGAAAATGATAGAGTCAACACACTCGATGTAAGATCTAATATTGTTGGATTAGGATCAACTGCTTCTGGAATTGGTACTTATAGATTTTCAGTTTCAGGGCAACCTGCTGGTTCTGAAAGAAGTGCTAGATTAGAGTCAGGTTATTCTACTGGAACTACAAACCCAATCACTTATGCAACTCTTAATAAACTTGCTGATACAACTGCAAAATCACTTGTAAGGGTGTCTTGTGGTGAGACATCTGCAGTGCATCAAGTAATATCATTAAGAGATGATGACGATGTTGTAACTATTCAATATCCGTTTGTATCTGCTGGTTCAACAACTGGTATTGGAACTTTTGGAGGTGAAATAAGCGGTGATAATATTAATCTAAGATTCTATCCTGATTCTGAGTTTGATTCATTAATCGAAGTTCAATCATATAATCAAATTTTGTATACAGCAAATGATTTTGCAAATACTCCTCCAGATTTAATATACGGAACAGTTAACCAAAGGGTATTCCTAACAACATATGATGGTGCTGCTGGACTAAGAGCAAATAAGAAGGATTTTGTATTAAAACATGAAGAAGTTCCTATTTACTCTAAGACATTCAATCCTGTTGGAACAATTAGCACTACAACAAGTGTGATTGATATTCCAAGTCACTTCTTTAATACAAACGAAGAACTAACATATAAACCAGAATCAACATTCATTGGTGTTGCAGGTACAGCGATTTCTATCGGTTCTACAGCAAATATTGCTGGTGTTGTTACAACAATTTTACCAAGCACTGTTTATGCGAAAGTATTAGATGAAAATAGATTTGAATTGTTTACTAGACCTGAATATGTCGCAACTGGAACTGCTGTAACATTTACAGGAACTGGTTCTGGTAATGCTCATAAACTTATTATGAGGAAACCATTGACTAAAACTATTATTGGTTTAGATGGTGTTGTTCAACAACCAATAACATTTACTTCTATAACACATAATTTAGGTGTTTTTGATGGATTTACACACAATAATGGTATTGGCATCGGACTTTCACAATTTGTATTAAGTGGTATTAGTTCAATTCAACCAACTGATTTCCTCAAAATTGGAGAAGAATATGTAAAAGTTACTGAAGTAGGTTTCTCAAGCACACCAACTGGAGTAATAAACGATTCAACTGATGTATCACTAGGTATATCCACTCTACCAGTTGTTAAAGTTGAAAGAGGACAATTAGGTATTGCAGCAACAACTCACCTTGCAAACGCTACTACAAGGGTGCATAGAGGTGCGTTTAATATTGTTGAAAGTACAGTATTTTTTGCAGACCCACCAAAAGGAAATAATAGATCAAGAAGAGATGAAACTAATTTACCATTTGTAAAAGCAAACTTTAGTGGTAGAACTTTCCTTAGAAGTAATTACACAACAAATATGTTATTTGATGATATATCTGATAACTTCACAGGAATAGGTAAAACATATACTTTGACAGTAGGTGGTGCAAATACATCTTCAGGTATTGGTCTTGGTAATGGTGTTTTATTCATTAATGGTGTATTCCAAACTCCACTGACCCAAAATAATACTGGTAATAATTACGAATTCAAAGCAGATACAACTGCAGGTATTTCAACTGTAGAATTTACAGGTATTACTTCTACAAATGGTGATTTTATTATATCTGAATTTGATATTAATCAAAACCAAGTTCCAAGAGGTGGACTAATTGTTTCATTAGGTTCAACACCAGGCACAGGGTATGCACCACTACAAGGTGCAAAATACAAAGCATTTAAGGATGCAAATGGTGGTATTACAAGTGTGGTTGGTATTGCTACATCATCAGGATTTAACCTTGGTATACAGACTGCTGCCTATGATAATATTACAGGTATTATCACAGTTACAACTGATAAAGTGCATGGATTTGCACTCGAAAGACCAAATACAGTTAAATTAAAAGGTTTAGAGTTTGTATGTCCTAAAACTGTAGTTGGCACAGTAACAAATGCAACCTATAATCCTGCAAACGGTGATTTAGTAGTAACAATTGCAAATCATGGTTTAGTAAACGGTGATGCAGTAATTCTTAAAACTGGTGGTATTTGTTTCACTTGTGATAAAGATAGTAATGCAACAGTCCATTGCTATCCTCGTGCAACTGACCCTGCTGCAAATCAATATTTGACAGTAAGCAATGTAACTACAAACACATTTAAAATAAATGTTGGTGCATCTTCTGCAAGTGACCAGTATGTGCATACATTTGATTCTGCTGCTGCTGACGCAGTTAAAACAATTGGTGGTGGTGGATATGTAGGAGTAACAACAACAATCTTCCAAGATCATGAGAGACCATTATTTGTTGTTGGTATCGTTTCAGAAAGAACATTTGAAGTAAAAGCAGGTACAAGCACAATACCTCACACATATCAAGGTGGTGGACACGCATTTGAGTTCTTTGAAGATCTTACATTCGGTTCTGGATATAGACATCCAGTATCAATCGGAGTTACAGACCAAGCATATGTACATCGTTTTGTAAGTGCTGGTATCAATTCAATCCGTAAAGGTAATTTTGCTGCTACAGGCACAAATGCATTTACAGCAACTAATGCAGTTTATACATCTCATTCTGGACAGTTAGTTCTCACAATACCTAACCACGGTTTATCAACTAGTGATACAGTTGGTATTGATACTGGTGGTTTAGTATTCAAGTGTTCAAAAGATAATTTCTTCTCAGACCATCCATATCCTCGTTCAGTATCTAAGACAAGTTTCCCTAATTCAGATCCTATTGCTGGTATTCAAACTGCGATTACTGCAACTACAACTAACACTATTACATTAAATGTTGGTGCTGGTGGTGGCGGTGGAAGTGGTGCAGAAATTTCTGCTGTAGTTGGTGCTGGTGGTACTCTTGCATTGACAATCACATCTGCAGGTACTGGTTATGTAAATCCAGAAATCATTATACCTGAACCAAATTATGATAATCTACCTATAATTGGTATATCAAGACAGGGTGTAGGTGCAACAACAGATACTGGTTCTAATTTATTGATTGATGTTAAAGTGGGTGCATCCAAAACAACAGTAGGTATTGGTTCTACTACTTTTGAAATATCCGAGTTCCAGATTGCAAGACCTGGTCATTCATTCAAAGTTGGTGATAAGTTTAAACCAGTTGGATTGGTTACTGCTGCACATTTATCAGCACCAATACAAGAATTTGAATTAGAAGTTGTACAAACATTTAGTGATAAGTTCTCTTCTTGGCAGTTTGGTGAATTAGACTTTATTGACTCTATAGGAAACTTACAAGATGGTGCAAGAAAGAGATTCCCATTATTCTTCAACGGACAACTGTTAAGTTTTGAAAAAGATCTTACAAACTCACGTTCACAATTAATAGATTTAAATGCTATACTTCTAATATTCGTTAATGGTGTTTTACAAAAACCAAGTGAGGCATATCAATTTGAAGGTGGTACAACATTTGAGTTTATTGAAGCACCAAAACCTGATGCAAAAGTTGATATCTTCTTCTATAAAGGACAAGAAGGAGTTGATGTGGATACTGCAGATATTCAGCAGACCGTTAAAATTGGTGATGAAGTTAGATTGTTCAAACATCCAGTAGGACTCACAACATCACAAGAAGCAGAAAGAACTTTAAATGCATTACTAGGTGCAAAACTTGTTGAAACTGATATCTATACAGGTGCAGGAATTGATGAGAATAATAACAAACCATTTAGATGGACAAAACAAAAAGTAGATATTGTATTAAATGGTAAGAAAATTGATAAGTCAAGAGAAATACTTGAACCTCAAGTTTATCCAACTGCTAAGATTATTGGCGATTTATCTTCATCTTCTGGTGAAGGAAACACAAATGGAATATTTGTAGATGATGCTGAAGTATTCTTCTACGAAAAAGGTGATCATTTAAGTGGATCTAATCCTGATGAGTCTGATGGTGATTATAATTTAGCATTTAGTACTGTTGATGCTTTGATAACTTCTGGTGAAATTAGTGTTGGTGCTGCTGCAACTGCTCTTGTTTCTGCTGCAGGTACTATTTCATCTCTTGATATAACAAATGGTGGTTCAGGATATAGTGGTTCTGCAACAATTAAAATAAGTGCTCCACCAGCGATTGGTGTAGGAGTAGGAACTACAGCAGTGGCAACTGCAACAATTACAAATGGTGTTATAACTGGAACAACAATAACAAATCCAGGTTTAGGTTACTCAGCATATACTCCACCACAGGTATTAGTAGAACTACCAACATTCCAAACTGAAAAATTAACAGCGATTAGTAATGTAGAAGGATTTACTGGTATTATAACTGGTATTAGTACGACAACAGGTACAGGAAGTCATCCTTTAGCACTTAAGTTCTTCTTTAGAGCAGATAAGGCAGCAAACGGATTGCTTGTCAATTACCCAGTATTCATTACTGATACAACCGTTGGTAATGGTGTTACATCAGTTGATTCTCAAGATTCATCAGTTGTTGGTATTGGAACAACATTTGTTGATAATATTTACAAAGTTAATGCAGTTTCAACTTTAGGTGAAGCAGGTGAAATTACTTGTAATATTCATACTAATAGCACTTCATCAGTTCTTGGCATTGCTGTTACAGGTAACTTTAATAATAGCAATCCAGGTATCGCCACACACTTAGGTCGAATTACTTGGGGTAGACTATATAATGCATCTCGAAATGAAAATCCAATTTCAATCGGTGTGACTGGATTAACAGTCAATTCTGGATTAACAACTTTCCCAACCATACAGAGAAAAAATTACACCGCAGGGTCTCTGAGAGGTCTAAGATCATCAGGTGCAATTAGGGTTGCTGGAATTTGATTCTATTACCTCTATAAATAAAAAGAAAAAGTTAATTAACAATGTCAGCGATAATTACTGATCAATTTAGAATTCTAAATGCTAACAACTTTGTTGAGTCAGTAGAAAATACAAATAATTCATATTACGTGTTTATTGGACTACCTAATCCTGCTGGTACAGGCACTTTAGTTGGATATGGTAGATCTTCCGATTGGAATACAACAACTCCTGCACCAACAGATAGTTTTTCATATCGTAAGCACACAGGCGATACGATGATGTATGGTAAAAAGATAGCATCCTCAAATATAAGAAGAATTATAAGGAGAGTTGATTGGGTAGCAGGAAGTAGATATGAAATTTATAGAGATGATTATAGTGTAGAAAATCCAAGTCCTTTAACAAAAGCAAATAGGTTATATGATGCGAACTACTACGTACTTAATTCCGACTTTAAAGTTTACGTTTGTATTGATAATGGATCAACAGGAGCTAACCCACTTGGAAATGTCTCCCAAGATGAACCATCTTTCACAGACTTGGAACCTTCAAAAGCAGGAAATAGCGGTGACGGATATCTTTGGAAGTATCTTTTCACTGTTTCACCTAGTGACATTATTAAATTTGACTCAACTGAATTCATTACTGTTCCAAATGGTTGGACATCTAGCCAAGATTCTCAAATTAGGTCAGTCCGTGAAAATGGAGATTCTTCTGTAAACCAAAATCAAATTAAACACATTTATATTGAAAGTGCTGGAAGTGGATATGCAAATGGATTAAGTCAAGAAGTTGATATAATAGGAGATGGAGAAGGAGCAAAGGCAAGAGTTGATGTTGTAAATGGAACAATAACAGATGCAGTTGTAAGTGCTGGAGGTAAGGGATATAGTTATGGAATAGTTGATTTAGGTACATTAAGTAGTGGTGTTAGTACTTCAACTGGTCGTGCTAAGCTAGTTCCAATAATTCCACCAGGTTTAGGTCATGGACATGATGTATATACTGAATTAGGAACTGACAGAGTTATCGTTTATGCTCGATTTGACGATTCAACAAAAGATTTTCCAATCGATACAAAATTTTCACAGGTCGGNGTGGTAAAAAATCCAACTAAGGTGGGCACATCAGTAACTTATACTGATAATACATATTCATCTTTACAAGCAATTAAATTTGATACTGTTACTGGTGTTCCTCAAGTTGGTGAAGAAATTAAACAAGTTTTGACACTATCACCAAATACAGGAAAAGTTGCAACTGCATATTGTGCATCTTATGATTCTGAAACAAAAGTTCTAAAATATTTTAGAGATCGTTCGTTGAATTTCAATAGAACAAGCTATGATCATACTGATTATGCTGGTATTTCAACTGCTGGTAGAATTTATGATTTTGAATCGGTAATTGGTGCTAATAACATTGAAGGTAAATCATCATTCTTTGCTGGTGCCATATCTCGTAATTTTTCTGGAATTACTACAAACCCAACTGGCAATAAATTAATTAACTTGGGAGTAAACTTTATTTCAGGACTATCTAATTCTGAGATAAATAAAGGGTCAGGAGAAGTAGTTTACTTGGATAACAGACCGTTAATTGTTAGGAACTCCCGTCAAAAGGAAGATATTAAAATCATACTAGAATTCTAAAATGCCACAAAAGACTAATTTAAATATATCACCTTATTATGATGATTTCGACAAGGATGATAATTTTTACAAAATACTGTTCAAACCTGGATATCCAGTCCAAGCAAGAGAACTAACTGGTTTACAGTCCCTCTTACAGAATCAGGTAGAATCTTTTGGTAAGCATATATTCAAAGAAGGTTCAATGGTTATACCAGGTAACATTGAACTTGATAATTCATATTTCGCTGCAAAAATAAACGATTCGCATCTTGGCATTGATGTTTCAGTTTATTTGAATGAAATAATAGCGTCTAATGGTGGTAAAGGTTTAAGAGTTAGGGGTCAAACTTCAGGAACAGTCGCAACAATAAAAAATTACATTTTACCTCCTGCTGAAGGTGTTGATAATATTACAATTTTTATTAAATATCAACAATCTGGAACAGATGGTGAGAGTAATGCTTTCCCTGATGGTGAAATATTAGTATTAGAAGAACCTCTTACATATGGTAATACAACATTAACTATTGGTGAAACTATATTAACACTAGTATCAGAAGAAGCAACTGCAACAGGTACTGCCTTTGGTGTAAATGCAGGTATTTACTTCTTGCGTGGAAGTTTTGTTGATGTTCCATCGTCACTTATTATATTAGAACCATACTCAACTACACCTTCATATAGAGTTGGTTTTGATATTTCTGAGGAAGTTATAAACTCAAATGATGACGCATCATTATATGATAATGCAAAAGGATTTACAAACTTCGCTGCACCAGGTGCAGATAGATTTAAAATTTCAGTAAAACTTGCTAAAAAAGCATTAACAGACTATGAAGATACAAACTTTGTAGAATTGCTAAGAGTTGATACTGGCGAAATAAAAAAATTACAAGATACATCAACTTATAGTGAACTTAAAAAATATTTCGCTAAAAGAACATTTGATGAATCTGGAGATTATTCGGTAGAACCATTCCGTGTAGATATTCAAGAATCTCTCAATAATGAGATTGGTAATGATGGTTTATTTACAGAAAATAGATTAACTGATGAAGGTAATGTACCGAGTGATGATTTATTTTGTGTAAAACTCTCACCAGGTCGTGCATATGTTAAGGGTTTTGATGTTGATTTGACTGGCACTACAGTGCTTGATGTTGACAAACCAAGAGACATTGAAACAGTAAATCTTGCTTCTATCCCATTTGAAATGGGTAGTATGCTTCGTGTTAATAATGTTCAAGGAACTCCGTTTATTAATATTGGTGGTGGAACTGCAAATACTATTAAATTGAGTAAATCACGTAAAGTAAGTGGTAGTAATAGTTCTGCTATAAACGAAGAAATTGCTGGTTCTCAAATTGGAGATGCTAGAGTATACTCATTTAATTTAACTGATGCATCATATGGTGGCTCAAATACACAATTTGATTTGTATTTGTATGATATTCAAACATTTACAATTTTAAAATGTAATAATTTTACTAATGGAAATGTTATAAAAGGTTCTAGAGTTAGAGGTAAAGCAAGTGGAGCCATTGGATATGCTGCACTAAATGCAGGTTCAACTGGTGAAAATGAAATAGCAGTATCAGAAACAACAGGTAAATTTATAATAGGTGAACAATTAGTAATAAATGAAAGATCTGTAATTGCAGATGTCTCAATTAGAGAAATTGTTGCATATACAGTTGATGATATAAAATCAGTTTTTCAAGATTCAGATACATTAAATTCTGGTTTGTTATCTAACTTTAGTGCAGATACTGTTTTATATGAAAAAACATTATCAGGATTTTCACTAACTGATCGATTAAACATCACAGGCACTACTGCAACAGTTAATAACCGTAATTTTGCTGCGAAAGTAGGTATTCATACAGATGCAATAATTGCATATCAAAGAGGAGATTTTGAAGATATTGTTTACAATAAAATTACTAATATTTCCGTTGATGGCAAAACACTTACTTTAGGTGCTGTTGGAGTTCATACTGGTGTTAATAGAGGTGAGGTTCTCGCTTCAGGCATATCCACATCATCTCCATTTAGACTTGTAACACCCATAGTTCAAAATCTTGATGGTTCTGGGATATTTACACCATTACCAAAGGAAAATATATCAAATGTTAATCTTGCAGACTCTAATTTAATAATACAAAAACAAATTACTGGTGGTCCTGCTAATATAAACACAAATACAATAACATTCTCTTCATCTGTAGGTCTACAAACCTCTGTTGGTATAACTAGTGTATTTTTTGAACCATTTGACGCAGAGAGATATTCTATCACATATCCTGATGGTTCAACAGAACCATTAACAGATGATCAAGTAGATATTACAAATAATGGAAATGTTATTACTTTTAGTGGACTAAAAGAATCAAGTGGTGGTGCTGTAGTAAGTGTAACTCTTAAAAAACTTGGTCTTACTAGTAAAACTAAAGATTATGTAAGAAGTCAAAAAGTTGAAGTAACTAGAACAGTTGGTGTTTCTACATTAGCAAGTTTACTAGAACCAAGTGGTGCTTATGGATTAAGAGTAGAAGATGGTGAAATATCATTAAATGTACCCGATGTTGTTGAAGTAACAGCAGTCCTTGAATCTAAAGATACAAATGCTCCTGTATTAGATAAATTAAAATTTGTTTCTGGATTAAATTTTAATACAAATTCAATAATTGGTGAACTGATTGTTGGAAAAGACAGTAGAGCAGTAGGTCAATTAGTTGATCGTAATGCGAACGATGTTACATTCGTTTATTTAAATGATAGTAAGTTCCAAGCAGGGGAAGTTGTTAATTTTAAAGAATCCGCTATTGAAACTACTTTACAATCTGTAGAGATTGGTAATTATATTGATAGGACTGATAATTACACTTTAGATAAAGGACATAAAGAACAATATTGCGATTATTCATCAATAATTAGAAATCAAGGTTCTGCAATACCTTCAAAACGATTATTAATTATATTTGACCAATATCAAGTTGCGAGTGGTAATAATGGTGATATATTTACAGTCAACTCATATGGAGAAGATAGATATTCTACCGATTTACCAATAATTGGAGAATCATCAGCAGCGGATGTTCTTGATTTTAGACCTAGAGTTAACAAGTTTGTACCAGATGGAACAGCAGTTTCACCATTTGCTTTTACTAGTCGTACCTTTGAATCAAATACACCATTTGTTATCGCACCAGGCGAGAGTTCTTTAATGGGATACAGTTACTATCTTGGTAGAATTGATAAGTTAGTAATTGATAAAGATGAAACTGTAACAGTAATACAAGGTGTATCCGCAGAGAATCCAGTTCCTCCATCAAGTAATACCAGTGCGATGGAGATAGCAACGATTATTTTACCACCATATTTGTATAATCCTAAAGTAGAGCCTGAAATTAGAATGCGTGATAATCGCAGATTTACGATGCGAGATATTGCTAATCTTGAAAAAAGAATTGAAAATCTTGAGCAAATTACATCATTAAGTGCACTTGAATTAGATACAAATTCTTTCCAAGTCAAAGATGCCGATGGATTGAATAGATTTAAAAGTGGTTTTATCGTAAATGATTTCAAAAATAGAGACTTTATTGACTTTACAGCTGATAGTGGTTCAAGATGTGATATTGATACTGTACAAAAAGAATTAATTTGTGCGATTGATTTTTGGTCAATGAATCCTGAGTTGGCATTGGATTCTGCTATAAATGTAGAAACTGCTGATTTAAATTCAAACTTACAATTATTAGATCCGAATTGTAAGAAAACTGGAGATTTCATAACATTAGATTATGAGGAAGTTGATTGGATTGAAAACCCACAAGCAACTGGAGTTGAAAATGTAAACCCATTTAATGTTATTGCTTTTTCTGGAGCAATAAAATTAGATCCACCTTCTGATAACTGGACAAGAACAGTTTATGTTAATAATGTGAGAACTGAGTCAACAGGTGCAAGATGGGTGGAATCATCAAATGTTGTTTCAAACACTACTGTTAGAGGAAGGTCTCATTCTCATTCCCGTCTTGAGACTAGAGCAGCAGGAAGAAGAGGGAGATTTTTTGGGAGGTTTGGAAGACGCAGAGGTCATTTCCACGGACAAAGATTCCACCAAGTTAGAGTCACAGAAACAAGAACAAGAGTTACAAGAAGAATTGAAAGAAGTTTTACCAATACATTGGTTGGACCTTCAGAAGAGAGGGATTTTGTTGAAAGTACAAAAATAACTGGAAGAAATGTTGACCAATTTATGAGGTCAAGAAATGTTTACTTCCAAGCAAGTGGATTGAAACCATTTACAAGACATTATCATTTCTTAGATAGTGGTGTTCCTGATATTGTTCCAAAATTAGTTGAAATTGAAATGTCATCTGGTACTTTTGGTATATTGGAAGATGTGAAAGTTGAATTGAATGGTATTCAAATAGGATTGATGAGATCTCAAGAACCCAATCATAAAATTGGTGATGAATCAAGACCTGAGTTCCAAGCAGGATTAGGATCACCTGCTTCTAATGTTGAAAAATATACAGTTGACCCGTATGATCGTGCAAGACCAGCACCATCAGCAACTTACTCAGCAACCTCAAGATTGTTTAATGTTGATGTAACTGGTTTAGCAAATCTAGAAAAATATAGTGGATATGTTGTAAAAGGTGCAAAGTTAACGGGACAAACAAGTGGAGCAGTTGCTACTGTTACAAGTATTAATCTATTCTCTGATAACTGGGGTGATTTGATTGGTGCATTCTTCTTTAGAAATGCTAATGTTACTCCAAAACCACCAAATTTATTCACAGTTGGTACAAAAACATTTAGAGTTACATCATCTGCTGACGGAACACTCCCAATACCAGGTAGTGCAGCATTATCAAGTAGTGCTAGTGGAACATACCTTGGAAGTGGTACAGTCCTTACACAGCAAAATAATGTTGTTCAATTAAGAAATCCACCTCGTCCTCCACAAAGAGAAAATGAAATTGAAGTAAGAACTTCAACTGAAACTAGCCGAAGTGAACAAATTGTAAGAACCTTCGGTAGAAGAAGACGTAGAAATTGGAGAAGAAGAAGGAGAAGAGGAAGAAAAGATCCTTTAGCACAATCATTCACAGTGGATGGAACAGGAGCATTCTTAACATCGTTTGATGTTTACTTTGCTGCAAAAGATGAAACTGCTAAATTAACAGTTCAATTAGCAACTGTTGAGTTAGGTATTCCAACAATTAATTTAGTTCAAGACTTTACTGAAGTTGTTTTAAATCCTGAAGATATTAACATTTCAGCCGATGCATCAGTGCCTACAACTATAAGATTCCCATCTCCAGTATTTCTACCACCAGATGAGGAATATGCATTGATATTCTTATGCCCACAATCTGACAAATATGAAATGTGGGTATCTACAATGGGTCAGAAGTCTATTAAGACCACTCAATTGCCTGATGTACAAAATGTAATTGTCTCTAAACAGTATATTGGTGGTAGTTTATTTAAATCACAGAACGGTACAATTTGGACACCAAGCCAAAACCAAGATTTAACATTCAAACTTCGTAAAGCAAAATTTGTTGAATCTGGTAATGTAAGACTTTATAATACACCGATTGAACCAGGTAATAGAAATTGTCAAGTATTACCTACAAATCCAATTCGTACACTACCAAGAAAACTTAAGGTTGTAATCACAGGTTCTGGTACAAGAACAAATGCTGTATTCCCACTTGGTAGAAAAGTAAGTACAGGTGGTGCATCTGATTTAGAGGATCAAAGTGTAACAGGTATTATAGAGGGTCAAGGATCTAATGTAACATCTCTTGGTTTAACAACTGGTGGAGTTGGATATTCTTTCAGCAGCACTACTGCAGTTCCAACCACTGCCCTTACAGGTAGTGGAAATGGATTGACAATTAATGTCACAGTATCTAATGAAGTAGTTACCAATATAGCCATTAATGGTAATGGATCTGGTTATCAAGTTGGTGATGTTTTAACTGTTGATAATACAAGTACAAAAGTAACTAGAGGTGCAGGACTAAAATTTGCTGTTAATGCAATCAACACAACATTCGATACTTTATATCTAACTGATGTTCAAGGTGAGAAGTTTACAAATGGCGAAACACTTGTTCATTATGGTGCAACAAATGATACTAGAACAGTTGCAACAAATGTTACTGTAAATAATGATTCAACACAAAATGGTGATTTATTTGCTGGTAATGTATTTGAGGTTACTCAATATAACCATGCACATCATGGTGCTACGAACAAAGTTGATATAAGAAATATTAAACCTGATACAATTATCGTACCTTCAACAAGTGCACTAACTGCTGAAAGCACAACAGTTTCACTTGCAAATACTTCTCCTTTTGCATCATTCCAAGGAATATCTACTGATAGAGGAAATGCGTTAATTGAAGAGGAAGTGGTTTCTTATGTTGTTGGTACAGGTCAACTTACTTTAACTAGGGGTGTCTTGAATACAACTGCTCTTCCACATCCAGAAGGAGCAAGTGTACAGACATACGAAGCTAATGGAGTTTCTCTCGCTGGTATTAATACAATATTTACAATTCCAACAAATACTACACTTGTAGATGCAATAAATGTTGATAATTATTATCTTGAAGTTGATAGAAATGCATTAGATCCATTAAATCAAAGAACTGGTAATTCCTTATTATGTTTCACAAATGAAAGAGCGATAGGTGGTAATATTGTAAAAATATCACAAAATCATCAGTATAGTTCATTTGCTCCAAATATTAATTTCATTACACCTGGTACTACTACAGAAGTTAATGCAAGCATGAGATCAATAAGCGGAACAAGTGCAGATGGAACTGAGATATCATTCTTGGATCAGGGTATACAACCTACAACATTAGGTGAAACAACATTCCTACCTACACCTAGATTAATTGCATCTAAGGTTAATGAAGATAAACTCACTTTCTTCCCTAAGAGTAAATCACTTGAAGTAAGTGTAGATATGACAACTGCAGATGAAAATTTATCACCTGTTTTAGATATTAAGAATGCAACATTCGTTTATGGTCGAAATAAGATTAATAACCCAATTGGTCTTGAAAATTATGCATCAGATAGTCGTACTAATTCAATAGAATCTGATCCTCATGGTTCAAGATTTGTCACTGAGATGACTCATTTGACTCAACCAGCAACCTCATTAAAAGTCCTTCTTTCTGCTAATCGTGCACCTGAAGCAGACTTTAGAGTATTCTATCGTTTGATAACTGCTGACTCAACTGAAGTTGGAACAACATTTAGACCATTTCCTGGTTATAAAAATATGAAAGACCTTGATGGTGATGGGTTTGGTGATGAAGTAATTGATGAGGCAAATAATGATGGTAGACCAGATCAATTTGTGGCAGCTAATGCAGATGATGAGTTTTCAGATTATCAATTCTCTGTTGATGAATTAGAACAGTTCAGTGGTTTTGTAATTAAAATTGTTATGATTACAACCAATGAATCAGAGGCACCTAGATTTAGAGACTTTAGAGCAATCGCACTAGCATAATGGTAATTAAAGTAGATAAAAGTAAAGAATTCATCAAAAGTGGTAAAATACTAATTAGTGAGTATCCAACAAAATCTAAGAAAAAGTCATGATTCCAGTTGAAGGGCATAAAAGTTTATTTCGTGATGAAGAAACTAATGCGATTGTAAATACAGATACTGTCGCTTATGAAAATTATATTAATAATAAACTAACTAATTCTGATAAACAAGCAGAGTTAGATGCTATGAAAAGTGAAATTGAAACACTTAAAGCTATGTTAAATGACCTTGCCTCAAAGATAACATCATAGTAAATATAAATACTTTTTAGATCTGAATTGCTAACCTAGATGGCAGATATCAAAGTAAGAGTAGGGCAACAAAATGCGACAAAAGTGATTTCTTCACTCGCAGGTTCCGCTACACTATCATTATCAGAATTAAGTGATGTAAATGTTGCCAATCCACAAGATGGAATGGTACTTGTATTTAATGGTGTGACGAAAAAATTTGACGCAACATTGGAGTTGACTCCAGGTGCAACACAGAACTTAGACATCAACGGGGGAAATTTCTAAATGGCTAGTATTATTAGAATCAAACGATCATCTGGTACCGCAAAACCAG
>FUFK010041087.1_pt1 | contig 28890 bp, 38 predicted proteins | sample 1021851 | NCBI WGS metagenome assembly FUFK01 (sample SAMEA51879418, study PRJEB19060) | metagenome
GTCGTGTTGTCGTCTTTAATGGGAATAATACCAAGCGATGGTTCTTTGCCATCAAGATGATCATGCCATTTTTGTTCCGTTAATTGTTCTTTAACAATCCAAGAATCTGTTTCTAATTTTCCACTTTGATTTTTTGAACGGCTCTTTGTTTGACCGTAAGCTCTCTCTAGCCCTGAAAATATCTCAATAAATTTTTTTCTCTCATCCATAATTTCTCATTCATAGTTGAGGGAGCAGTATTTTTTGTAGGAGGAAAATGATGCTCCCTCGGTGTTACAAGTGTTTAGTACGCGTCGGAAGTCGCGTTGTCAACACTTTCGTCTTCATGCTTAACTTTTACTTCACCAGCATCTACAGACGCGGAGAAAGCTTTTGCTTGTGCGTACAAGTCAGCATCTTCGATTGGACCGACTCTAGAGACGTCCCAACCAAACCATTCACCCAAATCATTCGATTCTGCAATCGTTTTCAAAGAATAAATGTGAGAGTATGAAGGTGGTGTAAATAACCCCTTCGAACCTTTTAACTTTAACCCAAGCATCAAAGAGTTCCATCTTTTAGATTTCTTTCTTTGCGTGCTTTTCATAGCGATAAGAGCTTGTGACCAAACCCCGTTATCGCTTTTAATCAAACAAAAATGATTAGCCGTATCTTCGATATAATTGCCATTACTCAATCTATCTTTACGTTGATCATCTCGTTGAGTTTTTGACAGTATGTCACTGTCACCAGGATAGATATTAACAGGAGCACCAGTGCCCTTGCCTCTATCTTGCCATTCAATATATTGACGTTGATATGAACAAGGTATGACATCTACCCCTTTATCTCCATCAAATATTTCTTTTGTAAGCGTATTGTAGATCATTCCACTTTCCGCTCCCTCAATGTATTGAGGATCTCTCTTCTTAATCTGTGGTGACGTATCACTCAGAATACGAAGAAAAGGAATTGCAAGATCATCCATCCCTAATTGCCCTAGCCCTTGATTAGCGTCTGCTTCAAACATGCTAGGATCAAATTGAACAACTTCTCCTGCTTCTTTTTTCTTTACAGCGTTTGCCATATTTACTCCTTATTTTTTCTTGGTTATTTTAGTCTTCTGTCCGATAAACAAACTAAATGTATTGTCTGGGACAGATCTTCCTTCTTCGTGCCACTTTCTAATAGTGGCTTTCAGTGTCGAAGGATGCACTGAAACTTTTACTTCAGGAATTAGGCCCATGTTTTTTATCTCTTCTTCAAGATGTTTAGCCATGTTGCCCTCTCCCTTACCGAAACTTATACCCACTTGGTTTTTAATTATATCTCCCAAGCCATTATCCTCTAACCATTCATAACAAGCTTTAGATTTTTCAGCATCTTTAGGTATAGATACATAAATATCTTCTACCACATCTACTTTAGAACCATCCATACATTGTCGTCGATGTCATTCCTAACTCTTGCATTTTACCTGGTATAACCTCACCAGATAATTTTCTATGTTGTTCTTTTAAATCTTTTAGATGAGCCTCTGCATTTTCTATCTCAGACTCCATCTGTAATTGTTTACGTAATAATTCTGCTACTGATTCAAGACCTGTTTGATCTATATTAGCAACATCTTCTTCAAAGTTTATCTTGCTCATCTATTTCGCCTTTCTCATTCAAATTAATAGCTACGGGATAATAACGTTGTTGTTTCTTATCCCATTTCAAAATGTTAAATTTACCTCTGTTCATTTCAGCGGCAATACAACAACAAATACCCATAGCAGCAGGATCACCCATCATTAAAAGATAATCATTATCATCAAAATCTCTTAGTTTTCTTTTTAAAGTACGTATCGCAGGTTGTGGACTAAACATAATCTGTCTGCCACTTTCAAATAAAACAACAATGTCGCCATAATCAGCTGCACCCAATACGTTTATGTAAGGATTTTCCTGTACTAAAAATACAGTTGGCTTACCTGGTTCTTTTGCTTTATTAAAGTCGCTCATACTTTCTAAGTTCTCCTTTACACTTGTATTTTCTTTTTACAACTATTATATTGCAATTTTAGAAAGTTATTATGGATTATAGATTTAAAACAAAACCTTTTCAACATCAATTAGATGCGTTGAAAAACAGTTGGAACAAAGAAGTTTGGGCCTTATTCATGGAGATGGGCACAGGAAAAACAAAGGTTTGCATTGATAATATTGCTATTTTGTATGACAAAGGCAAGATAAACGCTGCTTTGATCGTTGTACCAAATGGTATCAAACGTAACTGGCGTAACGAATTAGGAATACATTTATCTGATCACATCAATTACCGTGTTGGTGTATGGTCTGCATCACCAAAGAAAAAAGAAAAAGAAGAGCTTGATCAGTTGTCCGTGAGCGTTGATGACTTAACCGTGCTCATTATGAACGTTGAAGCGTTATCCACAGTGCGTGGCAAAGACTTTGCGAAAAGTTTTCTTACTAGAAATAATTGTTTGATGTGCGTTGATGAGTCTACGACAATAAAAAATCATTCTGCCGCACGAACAAAGAACATACTAAAGTTAGCAGAGCTAGCAAAATACAGACGTATCATGACAGGATCTCCTGTTACCAAGTCACCTCTTGATTTGTTTTCACAAGTGCAGTTCCTTGATCCGTGGTTGTTGGACCAACAATCATATTACAGTTTTCGTGCACGGTATGCCGTAATCGTTCAGCGTAGTGTCGGCACGCATTCTTTTCAACATATCGTCAGATACCAACGATTGGACGAATTACAGGAAAAAATACAAAATTTTTCGACTCGCGTCTTAAAAAGTGACTGTTTAGACCTACCTGAGAAGGTTTATACGAAGCGGTCTGTGTCATTGACCCCAGAACAATTAAAAGCTTANACAGAGATGAAAAAAGCGGCAATAACGTTCTTTGAGGAAAATGTGATGACAGCTGCCTCCGTTTTGACACAAATGATACGCTTNCATCANATAACGTGTGGTCATGTNAAAACCGATGACGGCGAAGTCAAACCAATNAAAAGTAATCGNATAAAAGAATTATTAGAAGTTTTAGAAGAAACAGATGGTAAAGTAATNATCTGGGCTGTATATCGCTACGATATACAAGAAATAGAAAGAACATTAGGAGAGAAATATGGCAAAGAAACTGTGGCAACTTATTANGGNGATACCAAAGATAGTATACGTCAGTCTATTGTTGACCGCTTTATGGATNCTGGAGACAGTTTACGTTTTTTTGTGGGAAACCCCAAGACAGGAGGCTATGGTCTTACTCTTACTTCTTCTCACACTGTTGTGTATTACTCTAACGATTANTCATTAGAAGTACGATTACAATCAGAAGACCGAGCGCATAGAATAGGGCAAACATCGAAAGTGACATACGTAGATTTAATGGCAGACCATACAATAGATGAAAAGATTGTTAAAGCATTAAACAATAAAATAGATTTGGCTAGTCAAGTGATGGGTGAAGACCCAAAAAAAATATTATTTGGCTAATGCCTGCTCAAGTAATATCTCAAGTCGTATTACTCGTTCTTTTATTTCTGGTATGTCTTGTAATATTATTGCTTCTAGTTGGGCTGATTTTGACTCAAGCGCTTGCACACGTTGTGACAACATTCCGTAAGTCGTGCCAGCGGCGACGAGTATCAAACCGAACCAAATAATATTTTTAAGACTGTTATCCATTAAATTCCCATGTTAAAGTTTGGAGCTAATCTTTCCATAGATTTTAAACCATTTACTGGTTCTTCTCCCATTATACCGCCCATATTTTTATTTTGCACGTTCATATCTTTTTTTGCTTCTCTTATTTCATTGAAAGTTAAAGGTAATTTTTGTTTTTGTTCCATAGATATTTGTATAAAAGTTCCATCAGCCGCGTTTATAATGCCACCATCTTTTGCATTTAAAGCTCCTGTTAATAGGTTTTGAAGAGGACTATTGGATGCATACGTGTCTACTGTTTCTTGTGCATCTGGATAAACAATATTTGCTGGTCCAAGATCAGGCATTGTAAAATCTTGTGTTGTAGTTGTAGAACCATCACCAGATCCAGAACCCGAATCACCACCTCCTTGATTATACGCAGATGATATACCTGGGCCACCTGGTATTGAGCTTCCCCCTGTGCCAAAAGGATTTTTACCCATGCGATCAAGTTCTGCTCTTGCAGCAAATATTTTGTCTGCAAGTGCTGGAAATTGTTTTGCATCAAGTTTAGCTAAATCATTTAATTGAGTTGTTGTTTGATCTAAATTTGGATATTTTTCATAATAAGCAACAGGATCAGTTGAGTATTGTGATGACTTGCCAAGAAAACCTGTTTTTGCTTGTTTTAAAGCTGCGTCCATTTTATTTTGTAGCTGGCTCATTAAATCTTCATCTTTTAAGTCTGTGTCCATGCCATCTACTTCTGACATCTCATCTTCAAAAACTTTTTTTATTAAAGCTCCATGATCGTTTATATATTCTTCNGCAAATTTTGGATTGTCTTTGTTTTTATCAAATAATAAAGCTAATTGTGCTAATGTTTTTGGATCTTTAAAAGTTTCTTCGGTCGGTTCCGCTAACATTTTAAATGGTGTCATTAATACTCCACCTAAGCCTCCCACACCTGCATAATCAGCAGCAAAATCAGTAAGAGTATTAAAAGTATCTGTTAAAAACTTTAGAGGTTTTTTCTTTCCTTTTTTATATTCACCTGCCTCAATCTGATCTTGAACATCTTGCATGGAAGTTCCATACAGTTCTTTTCCTTGACTCAGTAATTCTTGTGCTTGTGGACTTTGATCTAAAGTTATATTACCTGATCCTCCTTGATTACTACCAAAACCTCCTCCTACGTTTGCAGATTGCTGTGCCATGCTTGCTGCCTGTTCAGGTTTGCTTCCAGTGGCTTCAAAAAAAGATTGTAACGATTCTTGCGTTTGCTCTGGCATTATTTTTTCCTCGTGCTGGCAATACCACCTTGATTCATTCTAGAGGCAATTGCTTGGTTAAGATTACCTGTGGACATTGCAATTCGTTGTTGTTGATTTAATTTATTTGGATCAACCTTTGGTCTGTTAAATAAATTAAAAGGATTTGGAAAACCAACAAGCGGACTGTTCATCACAGGTGCTATATTTGTTTGATAAAACTTACCAAGATTAGTTAAAAACGGATTTGGTTGTCCTACTTTTCTCGGTATTCCTTCTGGATACATTTTTTGTAATCCTCCACTAAAAGGTCCTGGTTTGATCGGCTGATAATAAGTAGCATCACCTGTTGTTCCTTGAACACCGCTTAGTGCTGCATTAGCCGCTTGAGCTTCTGCATAATTAGCAACTCGTTGCCCTTGTTCCTCGCCAAAAATATCTTTTGCTAATTTTTCTGCTGGATCCATGTTTGCTAATAAGAATTGTTGTTCATCAAATTTATTTGCTCCTACACCGCCTGGTGCTTTTACTGGCACAAGTTCACCTGATCGTGGATCTGTTTTAAACTTCATGTATTTAGAATATTCTGAGCCTGGTGCTTCTTTTGCTTTAGAAACAAAGTAATTTAATATTTCTGGTATGCTCAATGCTTCAATTTTTTTGTCGTAGAAATCTTCAATACCAAGAACAGTTTTCTGTGCTTTTTTACGTGACTTTTCTTTTTCAGGTGCTTCTCTTGTAATTAATGTCGAGCCTGAGCCTGCTACGTTAATTGGTGATGGTTCAATAGCACCTTTTTCTTTATCAAAAAGAATTTCATCATCAACAAACTTTGCAACTTCTATCAACGCATCTCTTCGAAGAGCAGGTGATAAATTATCATCAAGACCTTTCATAATATTTGCATATGCTTTTGGACTTGCTAAAAATTTAGATATACCTCTTGTTAGTAAAATCATACCAAGAGCACCGAGTGGATTAGCAAAGCCAACACCAACTGTAGCTGCTGTTGTTAAAGCTTTTGGTCCAGCAAGAACTCCTCTTCGTTGTACNAATTTAGAAACATCTGCTACATCAAAACTTTGTACTCTCTCTGCTAATGTTAATAGGTCATCAATTTTCTTGTATGCTTCAACACCGCCTTTACCCATTAAGTTAAACATGTTTGTCATTGCAAGAGACGTGGAGCGTGCTTCCATACCACCTATTGCATCAGCACCTACTTTATCTAAACCTAATGCTTTACGTAACCCCGATACATCAATAACAGGAACACCTGCAGATAATCCTCTAACATCACCCATGTCCATTAAAGAACCTCGTTGTTGCATCACAATACCGTCTTTTGTTCTAACAGGCATCACGTTTGTATCGTACACAGTGATGTATTTAGAAACTTGTTTATCTAACCAACCATTAGATAATCTGTTGAACATGTCAGGACCAACTTGTCGGTACAATTCATTTTGCGCTTTCATACTTGTTTGAATTGTTTTGGTATCCATNATTANATCAAACAANTGATCTGTTTGCANNANACCTGGTGCTTTTGGTGCATTTGGTTGCATAAACCGTGAGTCAACCATTGTTTCTATTGCTTGCCCTACTCTTGTTGCTCCTTGGCCCGCGAAGAAAGAAGCGAAATCATCTTTATTAGAATAGAAGAATGTATTAGCATCTGTTAAACGCTGTTTAGCAACTTCAGCTAGCACTTGGTTTCTACCGCTCATCTTTTTCCAATTAGTTAAATCATCCAAATCAGTACGTAAATTTTTTGAAATCATACCAAGAATTTTACTTACCGCAGGAGATGATCCAGCTGATACGCCACCTGTGCTTGGATTTAATTTTTTTATAGCTTCGTTTACAGCTTGTTGTACATCTCTAAATTGAGTAGCAGTTAGATATTCAGGCATATCACTCAATGCTGTTAAAGCCTTTACCATGTTTTGCTGTGCATTTGGATCACCTGCTACTAAGCCTAACGCTTCTCTTACGTTATAAACATATCGATTACCTACATCTACACTTGACAAAGGAATGTCAGCTCTTTCAGCAGGAACAATACTTTTTAAATAACCCGTAACACGTTTAGTTGGAATAAAGGGTTCTGATATTTCTTTTGCAATATCATCATATGCTTCGTAAAGTGATGCTTTCATACCACTAAAGTTTTCAAAGTTTTGTTTAAATGCTTTATATGAATCATCACCTAATGCTTGAATAGTATCTAAAGTTTTTTGATAAGGAGCTAACTCAACAAATGTTTTTTGTAATTGTGTATTGATTGCTTGTTTTGCTGCATCTTGACTTTGTCGTATTGGTCCACCAACAAAAGGGAATACACCAACAACTCTTGCATAGCCTTTAATGCTATCAGCAGGCGTTGCCGCAATAATTGACATTGGAATATTATACTGTGCTGCCATTTGTTGTAATTCTTTTTGTGTCATGCTTGTTGGGTCGACACCTGTTGATTTACTGACAAAGTTTTTCCATAGCTTTTGTGCACCAAGAACACCTGCTGCTGCTCCGCCTGAGAAAGCCGCTTCCCACATAGCAGAGTCCATTGTAGACAGCATGTCTTCTGTGATACTCGGTTGTTTTGGTATTTTGTTTCCTTTTTTATCTAATTTAAAAGTACCNTCTTCATTCATTTCAAAAGCTGTTGGAAATGAATTTCTGTAGGCTCTATTTGCCCAGTTGTACGCAATGTCATATGTAGCACTTGCTACACCGCTAGTTGCACCAACTGCTGCACTTGTTGTTAGCACACCACCTTGTGATGCTTTATTTAAACCTTCCATAACTTTTGGCATTAAAAAATTTGAATACTGCGGACCCCAAGGAGTGTTAGCTAAATTTGCTTTTTTCAAAGCAGCCATTAATCCTAAATCTGCAGCGATAACTGTTGCAATTCTACCTGACTCACCAGGATCTCTCGGCATTCTTCTTTTTGCAAATGTAATTGCATCAGCAACAATATTATCAAGTGTTGCAGGTAAACCACCTTCTTCATCTCCTGCTATCCACGGAATAGGTACAACACCTCCGACATCTATTGTTTTTGTTTTATACGGAGTGGTTATTCCTTCAAACTTCATTAACGAGGATTGAAAACCAATTGGGTCTTCTTGTCGTCGTTGTGCTGTTTCAATAACTTTTGCTACTTCACCTTTCATCTGTCCAGACTGGCCTTCTGCAGCATATTTAGATAAATACTCCATTGCAGGTTCAGGAAAGGTTCCTGTGTTCAATTGCATCTTTTGACCTTGTTGAAAGATTGCTTGTAGTAACATGTTTCTCTCATCTTCATTACGAGGGAAAGGACTGTTTTTAATGTTTCTGGATACACCATTAGGTGCTTTTACAACTTGATCTACCATAAATTCAAATTGGTGATCATTAAAACCTAATTCTGCACTAAACTCTCCTGGTAATCTATATTTAACTTGTGCCATTAGTCTTCTACTACCTCTCCCGTTATTTGTATATCCATTGTGCCACCAGCAGTGTTGGTTCCTAAAATTCCTATATCATTAACATCTCTGAATGTCGCTCTATTATAGTAATTTTCTGGCAACGCATCTTGTGCAAATGGCGATAAATAAGCAGGTACGTAATACCCTCTATCTATCCAATCTGTCATCCATGAAACAAAAGGATCTCTACCCGAAGTATCTCGTGGATTGTGTGCTGCTTGTTTAAAACCAGATATTTGATCACGAAGATATGTTTGAAATTCTCTTTGAACTTCACGAAGAGACGCATCAATACCTAAATCTGATTTACCATAAAGGTTTAATGTTAAAGAAGCTCTTTCAATATCGTCTTTGTTTAATCGTCCTGATGCTTTACGTGCTCTTGCTAGAGCGTAAATTAATGATTGAATACGTACTTCGTTTCGTGGCAGATCAGGATCGTAACCTGAACCATTATTAAACAATGAAGGATAAACAAGATCTCCTTGCTCAATGTCCATCATTGTGCCGTCAGTTAATTTAAACTCTTTCAATCCTTCCGCTTTTGCTGCTCGGTATGCTTCGTTATCCTGAGCTAACATTGTTTGACCTGCTGTAACAGCTGCTGTTAATCCTTTTTGCTGTTCAGGAGATAAGATACTTTCTCTAATGACATTACCTGAACCATCTTCTACTTGTATTGTTCCGAGGTCCTCGGTCAGTAAGTCAGTAACCCAGTACCGTTTATTTGCTGTTGGTTTATAAAATTCTGAGTCCATGTCTTCATTAGAAAAATCACCTGTTAAAGACTGCCATGCAACAGTTACGTTTCTGTATGCATCTTGCCAAACACTTCTTGCTAAACCTGCCCAACCTGCACGGTCTGGTCGTTCTTGTAATGATGTTCTAAGTTGTGATAAACCAACCATCGCAGCTGCTGTCTGGTTAAGTGAACTTTGATAGTCGTTAAATCCTTGTATATCTTTTACAGTCAAACCTTCTGCGCCAGGTAATTCACCACCTGATGAGAATGTAATACCACCATTATCAATACTCATGTCTGCATATAAACTCGCGTCTACCATAAGTGGCATGCCGTCTGCTCCTGCAAGACCTGGGTGTATAGATAAATCCGCTGGTATCGCTACACGGCCATCATTCATACGCATACCAATCATTGGTTTTGATGGTGTGCCTGTTCTTTTATTAATAAATTGTACAACACCAGGCTCTCCGCCATGTTTTTCTTTTAAATAATCAGCATATAATTCAAAGTTTTTTTCGTAAGTTGCTCTTGTGTTGGCATTATTAATTGTTCTGTTTTCTTTATCAATATCGTATGTTACATTTGCTAACTGTGTTTCAACATCTAATCCTTTTGTTATAGCGTTCCACTCCATAGATAATTGTTCAGCTCTGTTTTGCTGTTGTGCATCCATAACAGCTTTTTGACCTTCTCGTTTAACACCTAGAAGAGCTGCTTTTCTTTCTCTTGCAGATGCTTTTTTACTTGAGTTTATTTTTGCTAAGTTATCAATTAACTGTTGTCCTGCTTCAGCGATAATAGGAAAAGGTTTACCGCCAAGAGAACGACCACCTGCTAAAGCTAAACCAAACTGTGCCAGAGCCATTTTCTTTTCAAAGCTCATGTCGTCTTCTTGATATAGTTCTTTTATATCTTCTTCTTGATCAGCGTAGAAAGATTTTATTTCTTCTAAATCTCTTGCTGGGTTATTTGCATATTTTTTAACAAAAGCATCTATCTTCGCTCTTTCTGCATCAACACCTTCTCTATATTTTTTTGGATCTGCTTTTTCTAAATCAGCACTAAGAGCTAATTCATTTTGTGCTAAAGCAGTTTGTAATAAATTATATTGGTTCGCTGCTGCATCACCAATAACAAACTTTGCTAGTCCTGGATTTTTTGTTAAGTAATCAGGATCTGCTGCTTGACCAATACCAGAGAAATACTCATTCATGGTATTTTGTGCATTTGCCAATACATCTTCTCTTGGTGATTGTTTAACACTTGTAATACCACCCGCACCTGTTTCGTATGGCGCTCCTGCTGATTTTCCTGACCCTAAATCTGTTCCATCTGTATATATTTGTCTACTTGTTGGTAAATTATATTGATTAGGAATATTATATCCAAAAGGATTATTAGCACTATCAGGATAATCTTGTGTTTCTAAATTTAAATTAAATGTTTTTTGTTGCATTCCTCATCCTCTACTACTTAGCACCTAATGCTTGCATGAACGAATTGTTAGGGAAAGCTTCCCCAAATGCACTTAAACCACTAAGTCCTGCAATACCTAAACCTGCATATTGTAAAAGAGGATTTGTTGTTGGCACTGTAGTGTAGGTAGTTTGACCACTTGGCACACCACGAAGAATATCACTTGCAAATTGCATTCTTCTAAATGGTTCTTGTTGTGCTTGAAGCATATTTGATCTTGCAATATCAAGTCCTGCTTGACCCATTTGTTGTTGTAATCCACCAATACCAAGTAAACTTTTAACATCCTGACCTTGAAGGCCTTGTTGTAATTGACCAAAACCACCGAAGATACCACCAAGTTGTCCTTGTGTTTTAGCTAAACTCCCTAATTGTTGTCCTGCCATCAGCTCTCTTCTTTCTTGTGCTTCTTGCGTAGACATCGCTGCTTTCAATGCTGAATCAAAAGCTTTTTGTGATGCTAAACCAATTTGTCCTGCAATACCTTTATCTAATTCTGCTTCTTGAACTGCAAAACGATCGCCACCAAAAGCTCCTGCTGATTGTGCTTGTGTTGCTAATTTTGTTTTTGCAATGTCACCTTGTTTTCTTATCTCATCCATCACATAAGTGTTGTATTGATTCATGAATGGATCCACCATTGTTGTAGGATCAAAACCTCCTGTTGCTCCCGCTATTGTTTGTCCTGCCACTCCTGCCGTTGCTGCAGCATCTAACGTTTGTGCTTTTCCTAAATTTAAGAAAGGTTGAAAAGCACCAATACCTTGTTGTGCCATACCCATCGCTTGAATTTGTGGTTGTGTAAACCCTGCTAATTGTTGTGCTGGTACAGGCTGTGATACACCTGATAAACCAAACTTACGATACTTAAATGCTTCGTCTGTTTCTCCTGCTTGCTGCACTGCATTAGGATCACCAAATACAGATGCTAATAATTGTTCACCTCTTTCTTCAATATAGGGAGGTTGTCTTACAATCTGTTCTGTTGTTTCTGTTGACATTACGTTACCTTCTTACCAAATGGTTCAAGTTCTTTTTGTTGTTTATAAAAAAATTCTGCACCTTTATCTCTTGCCTCTTCTACTGTTTTTGCACCACCATACTTTACACCAGCTCCCAACACACTTACAGCTTTAGTTACAAATTCTCCATCACTTANCATAGCAGGAATATCATCACTTGTCATTGTTCCTGGACCTGCTATCTCACCATTTTTACGATTAAATGCCTCTATGCCACCAAAATCATCTACAGTGCCTCCTTTTTTTAGTCCTACAATACCACCACTTGCAAAACCATATACATTAACTGGGTCTACTGGGTCAGGATATATTATATCAGTTGGAGTAACGTCAAACGGAGGAACACTACCAATTTCAATATCGGGTCTCTTTTCAACACCATCATCATCATCTTGATTTAAAAGAGCTGTAACTGCTCCACCTATTATAGGTAGTTTTGCCATGCTAAGATAATCTGATATTCCACCACCAAATCTAACTTGCTTTCCACCTATAGTTTGTCCTGGGCCTGTTGGTTGTCCTGCTATTAAATTCATTATTGCATCTTTGGTTGATACACCTGATCCTGCTACACCTTTAGTTCCAAGTAACTTTCCAGTAGTTGCATAATTACCAGCTAAACCGCCAATACCACCTAGCATCGCTGCTTTTAAAGCTCCTTCTTTTCCACCATATTGACCAAGTAAAGCACCAATACCTGCACCTATAGGTGCACCAAAGTAAAAACCAGCGATAGGAGCTGCAATAGGTGCAATCTTTTTCGCCGTTTTTCTAAGTGTTCTAAAAAATTGTTTTAACATGTACTCCTAGCAATCATGACTTGTTTTAAGCAAGGAGGTCGGCCTTGAGAATTAACCTATTTAATTGTATATTTATAGGCAAATATTTGCTATATGACAATAGATATTTATGTCGAGAAAGGAATAGCATGGCTAAAAAAGAACAAGTATTGAAGTTTGATACGATTAGACCTTTCGGTCCTACCATTATGAGAGGCAGAATGCCCAATTTTATTACTAAAATGTTGGATAATAAAGCAACAGAGATGCTAACAGATGAGAAGTTATCAAAAGAATTTGATCACTCAGGTAACTTAGCAGGTAATGTTAAACAAGAAGTTCGTTATCCTCAAGACTGGATGAACACCGAAGAGTTTATGCCGATGGTGCAATTAATGGGTGAGATGGTAAAGAATTATATTTCTATACCACCTGCAAGCGAAACAATTAAACCAGAGTTTGTTGGTAAGATGGTTATTGAATCAATGTGGTGCGTGAGCCAGTGGGCGGGAGACTTTAATCCTTTTCATATACACGAGGGTCAATTATCAGGTGTGTGTTATTTACGCGTACCAAAAAGTTTACCAGAAGAATATGCAAGAGAAGATCACTATCCAACAGTGGGTGATATATGTTGGTTCAATGGTCAAGCGGCAACCTTTAGTGGACACAAACATCAAGAGTCACCAAAAGTTGGCGACATTTTCTTGTTTCCAAATTGGTTAGCGCACGGCGTATATCCATTTAGAACACCAAATGAAGAGCGACGATCGGTATCTTTTAACTTACATTTAATTAAAAAGGACGAACCAGTACCGCTAGAAAACTAATGCGTCATAATAAAGAAACAAAATTTGTTATGTATGTTGATGATTTTTTAGATCAGGCTACGTTAAAGTCACTTCAAGAAACATTTCAAAAAATAAATTATAGTGGAGTAAAAAACCCAGAAGGTAAACTTTATGGCCATAGACATACTTTTCCTAAAAGTTTTCATGATGATCCATTGCTTAAATTAATTAAACAATATTTCTTTCCTCATAGAAATCTTGAACCAATATCCGTGAGTGCACATTTAAGAGAAAATAAAGATGAACCTTTGTTTCATACAGACGATGACAAAGGAAATGTTGCAAACTTTCTTTTGTTTGTAAAAGGAGAACCACTTCTTAACAATGGCACGGGATTTATGCACAATAATCAATTATCTTCACACATTGGTTTTGTAGAAAATAGAGCTTTATTTTTTAATGGTATGAAAATACCACACTCAGATCTACAATCTTTTGGAGATAGCTCAAATAGATTTACCCTTAATATTTTTTATAAAGAACATGACGTTAAATGGTAGATATGATTAAAGTTTATGATGATGTAAACGTAGTAGAAAATTTTGATCTATATAATTTTTTGTTATATAAAAATGCATACGTATATGGTGAGAAAGATAAAAGCGAAGATGATGCACCAACTGGCATGGTATTTAACATTAAAGACCCTTTATTGTTAGAATGGTTTTGTAATGCAGCTATACAACATCATAAAGAATTAAAAAATTTACAATTAGCTAGAGCATACGTTAATTTATTTCAACCACATGAACGACCACATTGGCATAGTGATGGTAATTATTGGACTTGTTTATTTTATGTGACACCAAAGCACGATATTGAAGAAAATGGTGAAACTCAATTTTTAGGTAATGGTGAAATACGTGGCATACTACCTAAAAAAAATAGATTAATCGTATTTGATGGCGTATTACAACACCGTGCCACATCTTTTAGAAATTATCCTCGAATTACAGTGGCACTTAAATATATAAAAGAAGAGCAAAAAAAATGAAAGTAAAAGAAATTTTTGCACAACATATTTTTTCAAAATGTTTTTTAGATTTTGATACAAATTATTTAAGTCAATTACAAGCTTCTATAGAATTAATTAGAAGAGGAGATGTACAAGGAGCAGTTATATCTAATCGAGAATTTGGATGGCATTCAAAAGGACTTCCACAAAACGGTCCCTTTGAAATTTTAACACAACAAATTACAAAAAAAGCTTATGAATTTTGTAAAGAATTAAAAAATTTTAACTTTAATAAAATTGAAATGAATTCTTTGTGGGCTAATATAAATTATAAAGGAGATATTAATTGGCCTCATATTCATTCATCAGATATTGCAGGAGTTTTTTATGTTGATGTGCACGATAACTGTGGAAACCTTCGACTAGAATCATACACATACAATAATCATCACAAGCTCTCACATTATTTGCAACAAATAAATCAAATAGAAATAAAGCCAGAAAACAATTTATTAGTTTTGTTTGATTCTAATTGTTATCATTTTGTTGGTAAAAATAGTTCAAAAAAACCAAGAATAAGCATAAGTTTTAATATAAAAATATATGATTAATATANAAAAAATTCCTATGGTCCGTGTGACGTGGTTAGATGCTCGTGATACAGAAACAGGTTGGCTTGATATAAAAGACGTAGTGGATGCTCCGTTGGCTGTGTGTCAAGAAGTAGGATGGATGGTTCATAATGGTCCAGAAAAAATAATTATTATGCGATCCTATAGTAAAGACAAAGATGAAGTGTCAGGTGGTGGNGCNATCGCNATACCAAAAGGTTGGATAAANAANATAGAATATTTAAAAGTAGAATATGCAATAACATGAAAAAAGAAAATTTCTTTTTTGTAGTAGATAATTTTTTTAAACAAGATTATTTTGAAAAATTAAAAAATAAAGTAATTCAACAAAATTATTTGCCTAGAACTGTAGACTATGAAGGAGATAGTCAAAAGTTGTATCATCACATTCCTCTTGATACAAAAGATTCTCATTGTCAACACACATATAAAACAATTAAAAAACAATTTAATCATGAAATAAATTTTGACAATATGTATGTGCAGTCTTTTTTCTTTTTAAGTTTTGGACATGAAACACCAAACATACATCAAGATTCATGTATGTTTAATTGCATGATTTACATACAAGGTGAAAATTTGTTACAAAATGGCACGTCTTTTTATATTAAAGATAAAGACGAACAATTTGTTCTGCATAGCGTTTTAGGTTTTCAAGAAAATAGAGCAGTATTATTTGATGGATCTATTTATCATGCTTCATCACAATATATGAATGCTAGTAATCCTAGNTATATNATGACTAATTTTATATGGAGTAAAAATGATTGAAGANATAGANTTAAAAAAAATAAGCNTCTATAAGACAAAAATTAATGAACATNTATTTGAAACTATTTTTTCATTTATAGAAACAAACAAAGAAAGTTTCACACAAAGATCTTGGGATTGTAATATTAAAACATCAAAAAANATTTATGAAAATATATTATATGACGTTGAAGAATTTCAGTATATTAAAAAAGCTATTAAGGAACAAATAGAAAATTTTTATTTACAAACTTTTAAAAAATCAATTCCCTTTTATATTATACAATCTTGGTTAAATATATTACAAGAAAACGGGTATCAAGAATTTCATACACACAAGGATAATCATTCAACTTATCTTTATGGATCAGGTGTTCTTTATCTTACAAATGAAAACTCAGCTATAGAATTTGCAATTTTTCCTGAGAACACAAGAAAAAAAATAACACCAGAAAAAGGTGATTTGCTTTTATTTGATGCCTCTACCTTTCACAGAGTATTAGATTCAAAAAAAGAGAGAATATCTTTAGCTTTTAATTTTAAAGGACATTTATGAGTAAAATTTTTATTGGAACACCTTGTTATGGTGGCATGATTACGGCTGATTATTTTAAAAGCGTTTTACAACTAACAGCGTTAGCAGCTACTAAAAAAATAGAGTTACAATTTGGCACAATTGGTAATGAATCATTAATCACAAGAGCTCGTAATACTTTGGTTCAATTGTTTATGGATGAAGAACAATACACGCATCTTTTATTTATTGATGCTGATATTGCTTTTAACCCTGAATCAGTGTTTCGTATGTTAGATTTGGATGAGGATGTAGTAACAGGTGTGTATCCTCGTAAAACAATTGATTGGACAAAAGTAAAAAGAAGAGCACAAGAAAATCCAAACATATCAGAGGACGAATTACATGCAGCTTCATTGCAGTACAATTTGAATGTTAAAGACCCTAAAAAAGTTTTATCCAAAAAAGGTTTTATTGAAGTATTGGACGGAGCCACAGGTTTTATGTTAATAAAAAGAAACGTTTTTAAAAAAATGGCTTTAGCTTATCCTGAGTTAAGATTTGTGCCAGACCAACATATTGGTGCTCCACATGACAAAACCTTTAATTATCATGACACATCTAAGTGGAATTACACTTTTTTTGACACAATGATAGAGCCAGACACCAAAAGATATTTATCCGAAGATTATGCATTTTGTCGTTTATGGCAGAAAATAGGTGGTAAAATATATGCTGATATTGCAAGTGGTATGACTCATTATGGTAATTATTCATTTAAAGGCAACGTAGGTACTCAATTCTTGCCACAAAACAATAAATAATTTAGTATACTCCGACATGAAATTAGTAGATTTAAAGTTCCAACCAGGCATTGATAAACAAGATACCGCTTACTCAGCAGGGGATCAAAGAAAATATACAGATTCAGATTTTGTGCGTTTTCACTACGGAAAACCTGAAAGATGGGGTGGTTGGTCTTATCTACCTAATCCAAACAAAACGATTGTGGGCGTGGTCCGTGATACGCATTCATGGATTGGTTTAGATGGCACTAGGTATCTTGCTTTAGGAACCGATAGAAAACTCTATCTTTTTTCAGAGGGAGTTTTTTACGATATAACACCAATAAGAGAAACAGCATCCCTTACAAATCCTTTTACAACAAATGGCACAACCACGGTAACTGTCACAGATTCATCACATGGTGCAGCGGAAGGTGATTTTGTAACCTTTGATTCATTTTCTACCATTGACGGATTGGACATGAATCAAGAGTTTGAAATTACTACGTACGTTGATGCTAATACATATAAAGTTACACATACAAGCACAGCTTCTGGATCTACATCGGGAGGTGGTGGGTCAGGTAATGCTAACTATCAAATTAGTATTGGTGAAGCTACATCAACACTTGGTTATGGATGGGGCACAGAGACATGGGGAGCGAGTACATGGGATACACCAAGATCTTCTTCTAATGTAGTGCTTTTTGCAAGGAACTGGTCATTAGATAATTTTGGTGAAGATTTAATAGCCACTGTTCTTAATGGCGGCACATTTATTAAAGATATTTCTGGTGCAATAGCTAACAGAGCTACTGCTTTATCAAACGCTCCAACAGCTTCCAGATTTAGTTTGGTATCTACTGATACAAGACATTTGCTTATATTTGGCACGGAAACAACTATTGGTACACCAGCAACGCAAGATGATTTACTATTTAGATTTTCTGATAGAGAAGATGCTACTGATTATACGCCTGTTGCAACAAACGAAGCTGGTTCACTTCGTATATCTGATGGTTCNAGAATAGTAGGTGCTGTAAAATCATCGGGTCAAATACTTGTTTGGACAGATACATCGCTTCACGGTATTCAATTTGTCGGTACACCTTTTACTTTTGGTCTTAGACAACTTGGTGCAAACTGTGGTTTGATAGCACAACACGCAGCGATAGAAGTTAATGGTAGAGCATATTGGATGTCCGATGATGCGTTTTACCTGTACGATGGTGTTGTCAAAAAAATGCCGTGTTCAGTGCAAGATTTTGTTTTTGATGATATAAGTTATTCAAATAAAAATGATATTGCAGTGGGACTCAATACAGCATTCAACGAAATTATTTGGTATTATCCTTCTGCAAATGCAACACAAATAGACAGAGGCGTTGCTTATAATTATCTAGAAAATACATGGTACACGGTCAGTCTTGGTAGAACCACGTGGCTTGGTGCTTATGTATATGAATTACCAATCGCTACTGAATATAGTGCTAGTACAACAGCAAATGTGTCAACTATATTAGGTTTAACAGCAGGCGCATCTTTTATTTACGAACAGGAGACTGGTAACAATCAAGCAGATGGTACAGCTATTTCAGCATTTTTAGAAACAGGTTCTGTAGAGATTGCNGATGGNGATGNNCTNATGTCNGTTAGTAAGTTGGTGCCAGATTTTGATAATTTGGCTAACAACATGACAGCTACNCTTACTTTAGAACAATATCCTCAATCTTCAGCAAACGTGACTACAACAGGAACTATCTCTAGTACAACAGAGAAAATTGATGTAAGAGGNAGAGGTAGAGCAGTNAAAATTAAATATGAAACAAACACTGTAAATGACACAGCTTGGAGACTTGGATCTACAAAGCTACAACTCAGACCAGATGGGAGAAGATAATGTCAAAAATAACAATAACCAGATTACCTAACGCTACACCAGAATACGATCCTAGTCAGTTTGATCAAATGGTAAGTTTGCTTGATCAAATAATTCTTTTATTAAATACAAATTATCAAAGTGACATAAAAGCAGAATCAGAGCAGGAGGCATTTTTCCTTGGCTAACGTATTTAAAAGCGCAATGTTAGATGTCACCACGACAGACCTAACAACTTTAATTACCGTGCCAACAGCTAATCCTGGTGCAACGCCTCCCGTGCCACCTACGACGGCAGTAGTAAAATCTATTTTGGTTTGTAATGACTCGGGTAGCACAACATTATTAGATGTAGAAGTTCTTAGATCGTCGGCTACATTTGAAGTATTTAAAGCAAAAAGTGTCGCTACAAACACAACAACAGAATTACTAACACAACCCTTAGTTTTACAAGAAAGTGATGTTATGAAAGTTCAAGCTAACGCAGCTAATCAAGTGCATGTTATAGCTAGTTTTATGGAGATCACAAAAGGACAACTCTGATTAATCTTCACTCTTTATTTATTACACCAGTATTTTCTTTGCAGTTAACGGGCCACGAGCACTTAATCGATAGCATCTATCAAATAAGAGAGAATGATAAAAAAGGCATGCCACGGTCTAATATTGGTGGTTGGCATAGCGATGATGAAATACACAATATAAAAAAATTTAAACCTTTAGTTGATGATATTCTTAAATACGCAAAAGATTGTTTTAATCACATGGATGTTCAAGATAATTACAATCCTGAGATAACAGGAATGTGGGGTATGGTAAATCCTCCTGGTTCACGGAACAACGTGCACACACATCCATATAACTACTTATCAGGGGTGTTTTATTTAAAAGCTCCTAAAAAATGTGGAAATATCGTGTTTCTAGAGCCTAAACCACAGTCAGAGGTACTATCACCCCCAAAAACAGAAAAAGCCTCTATACACCTCGCTCATAGCGTACAATGGGAACCTGTTGAGAATTCCTTGATTTTTTTCCCATCATGGTTACAACATGAAGTACAAACAAATAATTCTAATAATGACCGAGTTATTATTAGTTTTAATATAAATTGGAGAAAAGACGATGCCGATAGTTGAACCTGCTGAATTACTAGGTCACATTACAACTGAAGATGGAAGAAGAATTCCGCGTTATAAAGTAAAAACTGAAACCACCATTACAAATGTAGATACAGGTGCAGAGTACGAGTCAGAAGCTGCAGCTCAAGCTGACGTTGATAATCCAGGAACGTCTACAACAGCCGAGAAAATAAGAAGAGATGTAAAAGTATTTGCTCCTTCTTTAGCAGACATGTTGGGTGAAACTCCTGAATAGGTGATAATTAAAAAAAAAGAAGAAGCAGTAGAAAAAATATTAAACCAAGAATTGGTTGCTATTTTTCAAGGTCACTCAGAGTGGGGAGCAAGAGCTTTAGGTAATCGTTCTATTTTATTCGATCCAAGAAATAAAAATGCAAAACAAATAGTTAATAAACAAAAAGGTAGGCAATGGTGGAGACCAACTGCAGGAACTATACTATATGAATACAGAAATGATTATTTAGAAATGCATGGCCTAGATGAATCACCTAATATGACCTTTGCAATTGATGCTAAACAAAAAGCAATTGATGAAATTCCAGCGTGCGTGCATGCTGACAATACATGTAGATTTCAAACATTAAAAAGAAAACAAAATCCGCACTACTATGATTTGTTAAAATTATTTTATGATAAAACAAAAACTCCTGTATTATTAAATACCTCTTTTAATTTAAATGGTTATCCTATTGTTGAAACTTATGAAGATGCCTTATTTACCTGTAAAGAATCAAATATAAGATATTTATACACACCATAAAAATGAAAATATTAGGTGTAAATTTTTCACACAATTGTTCTTTTGCATACATAGAAAATAATATTTTAAAAGAATATTATGAAGAGGACAGATTTAATAAAGAAAAAAATTTTAGACCGCCCCACCCTTTTTTTGTTTCTAATTATGAATATCAAGTTTTAAAAAAATTTAAAAATATAACTTTTGATGTGGTTGCATTATCATCTTCTGGTAAAGATAATATTTGTTATGAAAAACTTTTAATAGATAATATTTTAAGCCAAGTAAAATGTAATAATGTAAAATTTTATAATAATCAACATCATATTCATCATGTTGTTTGCGGATTTTATTTTAGTAATTTTGATAAAGCGATTGGGGTTATTTGTGACGGAGCAGGAGAACGATTTAACAACCATGATAAAGTTCATTTTAGATCAGTTGAATCTATTTATGAAATAAATAAAAAAGAAATTAAATGTTTTTTTCAACATTTTACAAATCGAGATACCGATTATTTTAACATTAATGAAAAAATTTACAGAGAAGAAAAAATAAAAGAAAATAAAATAGATTTGTTTTTGTCAAATGCTGTAACAGGGGGTGCAAAATATGAAAAGTATAGAGCCAAAGCTGGCTTCAGTGATCATCAAGAGGGGCAGTTAATGGGAATTGCAGCTTATAAAAGTAAAAAAACAAACTTAAATAAAGAAGTTTTAGAAATAGCAAACAAAGCGCAAGAAGAAACTTTAGAAGATAGAATTAAATTAATTAAAAAAGCAATTACATATAGTGATTGTAAAAATATAATTCTTTCAGGAGGGTATCATTTAAACTGTTCTAATAATTTTAAATTAGTTAAACACTTTGCAGGTTTAAATTTTTTTGTTGATCCAATACCTTATGATGGAGGAACAGCTGTAGGTGCTGCATATTACTGTTCAAACTTTGAAAACTAATTAAGCACTGCAAGCTTCACACTCTACATCAGAATCTAAACCAGTAACCATTACTTCAGTGTCAGAGTTATATGGTTTACCCTCAATTACAGGATGACAACTACAGCCTTTTAAATGCTCTGATAACAGTTNTTTCTATAATNTTTCTTTTTCTCTTTCCACTGCTAATAAACGTTCGTGGTATCTGCTCACCTTATCAGCAAGGGTAGCTATAGCCTTCAATACTTCTTGATTTTCCATAATATCTCCTTGATTTGTAATTTTTGGGTGAGATCTAATTTAAACATGTGTACAGGATAATTCAAGAAATCTTTTTTAAATTGTTTTCTTGACAGATAATTTATGTTATGAAAGTAGCAGAAAAAAGAATGAACTACTATAATTTATCATCAAATATTATCGCTTGTGATAATTTTTTACCATCTAAACAAATTGAAGATTTATATATTGATTTTCTTAATTATAGAAAAAATTTTGATATTCCTAGTTGGAATGACACCAAAAAACAAACAAAAGAATTTTTAAGTGANAAATGTGGCGGATTAGANTTTTGGATTAATTGGAACGAATTAAGTAAAACACCCTCTTTTATAGAATGTTTAGATAAATGGTTTTTACATCAAGGATTATTTTTTTATACAACAACGCAAACTTCTAAAATTTTTAATTTATTAAGAAGACGTTTAAAATGGAANATACACGTTATTTGTTATAATCATGGTGGCTATTATAATTGGCATTGCGATACTTCAAATCAAAATATATTTACTTTTAATCTTGTGTTAAATAAAGGCAACTCTTTAAAAGGAGGAGATATGTTTTTTATGGATGATGATAAAATAATAAATGTAGAAAATAAAAATAATTATATGGTTGTTTTTCCATCCTTTGTTCCACATGCTATTTCTCCTTTGTATTCTAAAGACGAAAAAGATGTTTCTTTTTTAGAACAAAGATTTAGTGTTCAATTTTGGGTATCTTTTGAATGAAAGCACAAACAAATTTATTTGGAAGAATAGTAAAAAGGTACGACATTCCTTTGGATGAGATAGAAGATTTAAACTCTAAATACGAAGCTGAAAAAGAAAATCTTAATTCTTTTGGACCAAGATTAGCAGGGAGACTAGATACTGAATTAGAGTTTACTCATCTTTTAAAAGAAACAAAAATAGNAGAGACAATCGGTAAGTGTTTAAATGACTACATCGATACTCTAATACAGCTTGGAAAATTTACTGATGAAAAAAAATTACATATTTTAAGCTGTTGGATAAATGACATGAAAGAGGGAGAATATAATCCCCCTCACACACATAATACAAATATTGGTTTTTCCACTGTTATGTTTTTAAAAGTACCAGAATTCATAAATGATGTAAAAGATCCACATAAATTTATGGATGGACAATTAAGTTTTACGGACATTGATGGTTCAGGTGTAACGTGGATGAAACCTGAAGTAGGTCATTTTTATGTATTTGAAGCTAAACATCAACATTCTGTGATGCCTTTTAAAACTAAGATAAAAGGAGAAATTAGAAGATCTATGTCTTTTAATTTTGTAAATAATGTTTGATAAAAAAATAAAATTTTGTGCAATTAATGAAAACATGTTGGACGTGTGGCCTCATCCACAACCAGCGTCAAAATTTATACCAGAGGAATATAAAAAATTAGAAAGATTTTATAATGGTGATATGCATAAATCCACTGTTAAAACATGTATGCCATTTTTAGATTCTTTAACAGCAGGGTATATAATTCCATTTGATCAAGACTATGTAGTGGACGGAGTTGAAGATGAGTTTACTATAACACCTGCTAATAGAGAACAAAATGATTTTGGATTTCATGGTAAAATTCAGTTACCTGAAAAATGGCATAAAACGACAGGTAAGAATGCGGGTAAATTTCATAACAAATGGTTAATAAAAACACCTCCAGGTTATAGTTGTTTATTTTTAAAACCGATGAACAGGCTAGAACCAAGATTTGAAATTATTCCAGGTGTTGTCGATACCGATACATATATCAATGTAATAAATTTTCCTTTTATAGTTCATGAAAAAAATAAACAATTTTTAATAAAAAAAGGAGAACCTATGGTTCAAGTAGTACCTTTTAAAAGAGAGTCTTGGAAAAAATGGTCAGGTTTTTATTTTGAAAAATTACATGGTAAAACTTTAAGTATGTTGAATAGCGTGTGGGTTGACAGATATAAAAGATTTTTTTGGAACAAAAAAAGTTTTAAATAATGCATGTATTTGCAAACATTGATGATTGTGCTTTAATTATTAATGATTTTTTACCTTTAAATTTATTTCAAAAAATAATTAATTTTAAATATGATGTTTCTCTTAACTCACATTTAGAATGGGAAAAATATCTTTATCAAGACAATCAAGACATTACCACTATGAAAAATATTAAATTTTCTAATAAGTTAGGTTTTATAGAAAAAGAAAAGATAAAAACAATTGATCCTATTTTTGAAGATTTTTTACAAACTATAATAAAATGTCCTTTTATTCCTTATCAAAAAAAATCAAGTCTTGTGTGTTCTTATTATGAATACGATAAGTTTTCAGGAATTAATTGGCATAATGATGGTGACTATACTTTAAATTATTCTTTTTATATTCACGATGAGTGGAATGAAAATTGGGGAGGCGAGACGTTAATAAATACAGGAAGAGGTCTTCCACTTTCTACAAGTCCAAATCCAAATTCTTTATTAGCAATAAAAAATGGAATAAGACATAAAGTTAATTGTGTAATAGGTCCTAAGAAAAGAAAAGTTATACAAGTAAGAGGAATGTTTTACGAATAATTAGGATCGTAATCAGCCCACGTTTCATCAGCAGTTGCTGTTCCTGCTACCGCCGCATCAGTATGAGCTTGTTGTGCAGCTGTAATTTGACCTTTTCTTGTTTCAGCCCAAGTTAGTAAATCAGCAACAGTAGTAGAGCCATACACAACATCAGACGTTGCATTTAAAGGTACATTTCCAGTCATATTACCTGTTGATGCATCTTTGTTTTGCACTTCATTTGGACCAATTAAATTATTCCAAATAACAAAGTGAACTGTATCTGGAGCTGTAGGCATTGAATTTCCTTTATCTGCCCATTCAATTATATAATTTTCATCTATTATTATCTTTTCTTTGTTTGCTATTACAATTTGAGTTGCCATTAATATCTCCTAATGTTTGATAATATAGTTAACCACCACAAAAGGTGAGAATGAATTTGTACCTGCCGCCGTGACAGATCCAGTTAAACTTGTTGTAATATTACCCGTTAACGTTCCAGATAAAGTATGTGAGTGAGTGTGTCCAGTTCCTGATCCCGCATTTTTAACAGAGCTACCACCACCAACTGCTTGAACTCCCTCGAGGCTATTCCATCCATCATTATTTGCATAACCAGTAAATCCTCTTTCATAAGAACTTGAGTTTAAACTAAAGTTATTACCAGGGTTTGGACTTGCCACTTCAGCAACACTGAAATCGTGTCTGTGAGAAGCTAATTGTGCAGTTGTCAAAGAAGTATTAGAAATAGAACCTGTTATAGTTACCGATTGATTTGTAGCGTTTGTAGCCGCTTGGTTATTAGTCACCGCAACAGTAACTGTATTTGCACCACCAGTGCCTGCTAAGTTATATGTATTACCATCATAACCTTGTGGCAATTTACCTTGTAATTGAGGAACGTTGAAAGTTGTNGANCCATCACCAGATCCNTAGGTTGTAGAAACTACCGCAAATAAATCTGCATATGTTGTTCTTGATACGGCAGCACCATTACATAACAAATAACCATCTGGAGCTGCAGCAGCGGTCCAAGGTTTAATTGCACCTACTTCACTTCTGTTTACTATATCTTGTAAGTTAGCCATTAGTCGTTATATTTCAACCTCCATCCATTGTCACTGTTTACATAAACAAGCGCAATGCCCGCACCATCAGTGCTTATTGTTAAATCTGACGTAGCTCCCTGAATCTTTTCAGAGTTACGTGCCACTGTACAATTGTTTGTACCAAAAGTTCCCTCAGCGTCAATAATTTTTACTTGATTGCCAATTGAAGGAGAGGAAGGTAAAGTTATTTGAACTGCACCACCAGATGTATCAACAAAAAGATTGTCGCCATCGGAGGCTGTGTAGTCACCAGTTTTGATAACCCATGCTTCACCCAAACCAGCTAGTGAAAAAATATCATACCAGTTTGTGCCATCAGTAGCTACTAATCTATATTTACCATTAGTAACTGTGACAGTATTTCCTGTAGCACCTAGTCTTGCAGAAATATCAGCACCACCAGAAATGTTATTATAAATACCATAAGTTTTTTGAGTTGCTGGAAACTGTACGGTGTGAGTTGTAGAAACTGTTCCTGTAAAAATTAATTGATTTTGTCTTGCTTCGTTGTTTGCTTGAGTTTGAGGACCATCATTATTTGTTAATGTGGTCGAAGTTCCTGTTGTGATTGCTTTGGAATAAACACCCGCAATTGCGAATTCAAAAACTTGAGAGAAGTTATTATTGGTAATAGTACCCCAAGTGCCTGAATTTGCCCCTGTTGCTTGTAGCTCTATTCGTAAGCCTGTTGAATAAGTTGAACTCATTTAATCTCCTAATAAAGTTTTAAGTATAATTTTTAAGTTTGTCAAAACTTTTATGCGGCTTTATGGACTTCTGTCCAACTTATATCCGAGTTAGAATCATCGACAACAGACCAGAAAGTCCCTTGCAGAGTTCCAGTTGTACTTGTAGCAGAAACGCCAGTTAATGTAAAGCTTACATCTGTGCGAATATTTAAAGTTCCAGTGCTAGATGTGACAGAAACACTAGGTGCTTCGTAGCTAGTTTCTTGCGTTTCATCTCCTAAAGAAAGTGTTGTTCCAATACCAGTAACAAAAACTGATGTTCCAACAGTGCCGACAGCAGATGTCATTGCATTACCAGAAGGGAATACAACAAATTCTGGATCTGCTTCTGGTGTGCCTAAAGAAACATCAAGTTGAGGTTCACTTGCTGCAACAACAGTTACTTGTGAATCACCTGTTATAGAAAAAGTTCCTATTGATGAGGTTGTTGCAACTCCAGTAACAGAGATATTTTGATCAGTGGAAACTGTTTCTGTTCCTAAAGAAGCTGATAAAGCTTGACCCGTCAGTGCTTGTGATATTCCAACAGCGCCCCATTGTTGATCGCCCCAACCAATAGAACTGCCAGTATTAATGTCTGTGTCACGGTTCCAACCAGTTGTTTTTGTAACTGAGCTTGACTCATCTCCTATAGAGGAAGTAAGAGCAATGCCAGTGACAGAAATATTTTGATCGGTTGCAACTGTCTCAGTGCCTAAAGAAGCAGTAAGAGCAATGCCAGTTGGATTAACCGCAGCGATACCTGTAGCAGTAAGAGTGCCTAACGCAGAGGTTAAGCCAATACCAGTTACAGATATGTTCTGATCAGTCGCAACTGTCTCAGTACCGAGAGATGACGTGAGGCCATTACCTGTAACAGAAACAGGTGCTTGTTCGTTCCAGGCACCACTGCTCCAAGTTTGTCGGCCCCATCCTTGGATAGAGGCCATAAATTATCTCCTATGCTATTCTTAAAATTGCAGCGGTTGCTTCAGCAGCAGGGAACGTAATTGTAAATGTTCCTGAAGTTGAAGATTTTACTCCACCAAAATCTAATACACAAACAGATGCATTAGTAGTCAAACCAGATACAGTTGAACTATTATAAATAACAGCAGCTTGTGCTGAAATAGTTGCACTTGTAAAAGATATGTCANNAAAGTCACAAACAGCAGTGTCTGTAGATAAAGCAGGGGTAACAGATGTTAACGATCCTCCACCTTCAGAATATGTTCCTGAGTTTGCTACTTCATCAGTTTGTTGAAAAGCAGTTGTTGATTTACTTAATGTTGCTTCGTCGTCGTATAGCGCTAGTTTAAAAGTGTTCCCTGTCGTAGCCGTAAAATTGTGTAGGCCTTTAAGGATTTCCACTTTGAAACTGTTGCATACAGCTTGAGTAATTGCCATAATAATCTCCTATGGGTTCCTTGATTCGAGAGGGATACGAATAACGCCGTCCCGAAATTCGTCTCTACGGTCACGCCCCATCTCATATGTGGCAAGAGCCTGTACAGACTGATTATACATTTTATCGTAGTATTGTATCATATCCGCTGGACCTTTCAAGTATCCAAGTGCTTCTAAAATACAACCATACAATAGCACGTTCGGAGCATTCTGACTTAACCAAGTAGATGTATTTGTACTTGTTAAACCAGCAGGCTTGTACGTGTATGCGATCTCTACCGTAAGGGCAGCGTTCGGGGTTGGCGCTAGATAGTGTGTATCCTGGTCCCACATCGCATAATATTTAGGCGTGCCAGCTCCAGCAGACGTTCTATCTGGTGCGTATTCATTCATAAACGAAATATCTTTTTGTATCAAGAAAGTTCTGTCGTCAGAGGTATCTATCAACTGCACATATCTCGTTGCTTCCCAATCAGAAGGAAGTGGTAAAAAAGGGTTATTAACTGTTAACGTTGCTGTATCATATTTTCTATAATAATTTAAATCTACTTGTCTTCTTATTTTATCCTCAACAGATTCAATAAAAGGTTGAATAACAGCGTTAGAGAGCACATTAGTGCTTGTTTCAGTATAATTTCTTACATTATCAGTTAAATCGGAATAATCGGTCATGACGTGCTCACTGTAACATTTCCTGCCGAGCTATGCAATAATGTAGGTTTATTTGGTTGTTGGAGACTTAAAGGCATCATGCTCTTTTGTGTGGAGGCATAAGATACGCCGTTGGCATAAATATTAGTCACTGACATATTAAGTGTTTGAAAATCATTTACTGTTACTCCATCTTGACCAACAAAAACTCTTGAATCAGCTCTTTGTGCTCTTGCGTGTTGTAAAGATTGAGGATCATTGACTCTTGGTAAAGGTTCTAGTTGAGGTTGTTTAGGTTCAAATTCACTGATATGAACCCATGAGCCATTCCATTCTTGTACCATTTCATTATAAGGAAAAGCCATACCAGATCTATCTGATATGCGTTTAGCAAATTTACCAGATGCGTATTTACCCATTTAAGCTCCTGGTAGATATGTTTTAGGTGATAAAAATAAACTTGTTCTTTCCCCGTCTTGATCTGCGGCTCTTTGAAACTCGTCTTCATAAATTTGTTTTAAAAGTTGAATTCTATCTGGCGCTTTTTTCATTGCTATG
>FUFK010039894.1_pt1 | contig 28883 bp, 30 predicted proteins | sample 1021851 | NCBI WGS metagenome assembly FUFK01 (sample SAMEA51879418, study PRJEB19060) | metagenome
TAGTAGTAATATTTGCATCCATTTTTATTGATTTTCTTAAAAAAGAGTTATTAATAAATTTCTTAGAAAGTTTTTTTAATTGTGGAAAAGGACAAGTCANAATTAAGTTTTTAAANGATCTTAATTTTCCATCNTCAAATAACANATACCANAGTTTATTTTTATAATAGATTTTTTTTAATTCNNTGTGNTAGTTGCAATTAATTTTCTTTAGCAAATGTTTGCTAATATCATTNTTTCCATTTTTACCAATTACTTTTAAATGTTTTTTATCCTCTTTTTTTTTTGAATTAAGAAAAACATGTTTGCCTCTCCATATTTTTAAAATTCTTTTTTTTATTAAATCTTTAGTAAATTTTTTAAATTCCTTAGTTTTTGGTGAAATATACTGAGTACCATGATCAAAACCTGTTTTGCCTTTTATTCTTTTAAAAGATGCACGACCCCCAGGACCTCTTGCTTTGTCGAACAAAATTACTGAATATTTTTTATTGAGAAGATTTGCAATTGTGGATCCAGATATACCAGAGCCAATTATACAAAATTCGCTCATTTACCAGCAACAACCATTCCCTCTATAAGCATTGTTGGTGAATTAGTTGCATATTTGAACTCCAAGTCGTTTGCTAAAGTAATATTTTGAAACATGTCTTTAAAATTACCTGCTATGGTAATTTCATTAATTGGATACTTAAACTCTCCATTTTCAATCAAAAACCCAGTTGCTCCTACTGAGTAATCTCCAGTAACAATATTACTTCCATGGCCTATGGTTTCTGTAATATAGAGACATTTTGAACTTGAATTCAACAAATCTTTAAAGTTAATATTTCCATTATCAAAATAAAGATTGCTTGTTCCACCACATCTTCCATTGGATTTGAGATTTAATTTTTTTCCATTGTAAGTATCAATTAGATAATGTTTCAAAATTCCTTGATCCACCAATTTTAGTGTATCGGTCTTTACCCCTTCNCTATCGAAATTTCTTGAACCTAAACCTTTGAGCATGTCAGGTTTGTCATATACATTAATTTTATCATGAAATATTTTTTGATTAACTTTGTCTTTTAAAAAAGAGGTTCCTCTTGATATCACTGATGAGGAAATAGCACTCGCAAAAGTACTTAAAATTCCCTTAGCTATTCTTTTGTCAAAAATTATAGGAATTTTTTCACTCCCAATTTTTTTTGGACTTAATTTTCGAATAGTTTGATTAGCAGCAAGTTTGCCTAACTCATCTGCGTCATTGAGGTCTTTAACAAAGCATTTGCTTGTGTATTCATAATCTCTTTCCATGCTTTTTTCATCTTTTGCAACGGTTACACTTGATGCTGTAAATGAAGATGTTTTGTAACCGTCACAAAACCCTTCGCTATTAGCTAAAACAAAATTTGATTTATTTTGAGTAAAACTAGANTCAGTATTAACAATTTTTTTATTATTGGAAGCAGCAGCTTCTAATTTTTTTAGATAGTCTATTTTTTGACCATTCTCTATATGAGTATCATCATATAGATTTAAATCTTTAACTTCTTTTGCTAATAAATCTCTATCCGGTAAAGAATTAAATTCATCCTCAGGTGTGTTTTTTGTAGTCTCAACACATTTTTCGATCAAAATGTTTAAATTGTCATTAAGCAAATTGGAGGAAGATATTGATGATTTTTTTTTACCAATGTAAGTGGTAATGCTTATGCCTAGATCATCTGATCTATTAGACTCATCTAATTTTTTATTTCTAAAATTTACAGTTTCAGAAACTGAGTTTTTTACGATCACACTTGTGTCTGTTGCACCTAACTTCTTTGCTAAACCTAAACAATATGATGCTTTTTTCTCTAAATATTCTTGATCTTTGACCATTTATAGTTTCGTACCACCTACAGTCATTTTATTGATTAATATAGATGGCTGAGCAACACCTACTGGAACACCTTGTCCAGCTTTACCGCATGTTCCAATACCAGGATCCATCATCATATCATTACCAACCATAGAAACTTCTTTTAAAATTGAAGGACCATCTCCAATTAATGTTGCACCTTTAATTGGTGATCCAATTTTTCCATTAACGATTTCATAGGCTTCAGTGCAATTGAATACAAATTTTCCAGATGTAATATCAACTTGTCCACCACCAAAACTTACTGCGAAAATACCTTTGTCGACAGCTTTGATCATTTCTTCTTGAGTATGCTTTCCACTAAGCATCATCGTATTTCTCATTCTAGGTAGGACTATATGTCTATAGTTTTCTCTTCTTCCACTACCAGTAGATCTTGTTTTCATTAAACGTGCATTTAGTCTGTCTTGCATAAAATTTTTTAAAATTCCATTTTCAATTAAAACAGTTTTTTCTGTTGGAGTTCCTTCATCATCAATTGTAAGACTACCTCTTCTATTATCAATAGTTCCATCATCGACGATTGTAACTCCTTCACTTGCAACTTTTTGGCCCATCAGATTATGAAAAGCTGAAGTTTTTTTCCTATTAAAATCTCCTTCTAAACCATGACCAACAGCCTCATGAATTAATATTGCCGGCCAACCAGGTCCGAGTACAACTTTCATTTCACCAGCTGGTGCAGGTTTACTCTCTAAATTTACTGATGCTATTCTTAAAGCCTCATCACAAACACTTTTCCAATTATCATCTTTTAAATATGTGTCGTAAGATTGTCTACCACCGACGCCATATACCCCTGTTTCCTTTCTGCCATTTTCTTCAAGCATAACTGATACATTAAATCTTACTAAAGGTCGAACATCTGATAAAGTCTCTCCACCAGATCTAATTATTTCTATAGACTTTTGCTCACCCAAAAAATTCGCAGTAACTTGTTTAACCTTATCATCTTTAGATCGTAAATAATTATTTACATCATTAAGTATTTTAATTTTTTCATTAAGATTTTTTTGTTCAATAGGATTAATATTATCGTAATATTTTTTATTAGATTTAGCAATTTCATGATTGTAAGTACCTTTGACAGACTTTAGTGTTGACTTTAAGTTTTCTGAAGATTGTTTCAAAGAATTTTTTGAAATTTCATTAGAATGAGAATAAGCGACCACTTCACCAGAAATGGCTCTAAATCCAAACCCTAAATCTGAATTATAACTGGAATTTTTAATTTTGTTATCATCTAGTAATATTGACTCAGATTTTGAATTTTCTAAATATAATTCACCATCATCACATTTTTGCAAAGTCTGCGAAACAACATTTTCAGCTTCACTTCTAGAAATGTCAGATTTTTCAAAGAAATTACTCATANGAGACATTAAATAGATTGTTTCAAAGAATTTTCAACTAGAGTATTTTACGCATGTACATATATGAGACAAATTAGTAGTAAATTCTCTAATTATGAAAGTTTATTTTAATAATTCTTGTAAAATTTGTAAGGCTGAAATTGATCTTTATAAAAAAGAAAAAATAGATGAAATTGATTGGGTTGATATTACAGATAATGAATTAGCTGAAAAGGAAACCTCTAAAGATAATAGACAACTTTTAAGAAGACTGCATGTCAAAGATGGTGAAAAAGTTTTTGATGGCGCTGAAGCTTTTTTATTATTGTGGAAAAAAATGCCAAAATATAAATTTCTATATAATTTTTTTAAGCTACCAATAATTTTTAATATATTTTCCGTAGTATATGAAATCGTAGCCTTTTTTCTTTATATCAAAAATAGAAAACAATTAAAAAAGCTAACTGAAGAAAAATAATAAAAATTTACTCAACAGAGACATNGANGATATAAACATCACNANAACTATAGANTACATTAATAATACGATCTTATTTTTTTTTCTCCTAAGTCTTACAAAATTTTTATCATCTAGGTCAGAAATATCTCTTTCACCAACGACAGGATAATCATACGTAAATCTCCATGTGCTATCTCCTAGCCTTGGGTCTAAATTATTATAATATGTAATCCAAGCAATAATATATCTGAAAATTAAATATAAAATTATTAGAAAGATAGATCCAAAAATCATGTAAGATAATACCTAATTAAACATAAATGTTTAATTATTATTTTTGGCTCTCTTCCTAGCAATAAGTTGTGTTAAAGAGTCCACCATGGTATCTGAAGCTTTGAAAATATCAACATTTCTAAACTCGTGAGAAAGATTTTTTTCTGGATTTGTTTTATCTTCAATTACAATCCCTTCATCTGGAGAATTATTTTTAATGTAAATTAATAATAACCATTCATCATCTAGTGACTCGTCCCATTTAATAAAAACTTCTCCCGTTTCAAATCGTCTATCTATACATCGAAAAATAGACATATCTCGAGTAATATGTCTTTTATTTAGTTGAAATACCAAACTACTTGCACTTCTATAAAAACTCTCTAATGCAAATTCAACTTTTTGTCTTGCAAGAGTATATTCTTTTTCTTTTTCTAATAAAGTCTCCCTATCCTCATCGCCTTGAAGTTTAACTCCAAGTGCTTCAACTCTCTCTTTAATTTTTTGATCTCGAAGTAAACGATATTTCTCTTTTAATTTATCAATTCTTTCTTGCAATCCAGCGTAGTCTTCTCTTTTTTCTTTTAAAGAAATTTTCTCAAGCTTTTCTAGCTCTTTGACTTCTCTAATTCTGAATTTTTCAATTTGTTTATCAAGTCTTAATTGTTTTAAAAATTGTTTTTGTTTTTCCGCTTGTTCAATTCTCAATAGCGCTTGTTCTTTTCTTAAAAATAACTTTATATCTTTAGCTCGTTGCTTTTCTAACTTGGCCTCTTCTTTTAGAGTTTGTTCTTTCAATTTCACTCTAATTGCTTGTTCTTCCTCTTTTTGTCTAGCAATCTCAATTTTTGCCTCTCTTTCTTTTTCAATTTTTTCAATTTTTATTCTCCTTTTTTCCTCACTTTTTAAAACTTTATAATTTGAAATTGTCTCTGAAATTTTATCAAAAAAACTTTGAACGTATCTTTCTATACTAAGATGTAATTTAAAATTAAATTGAGGTTTTAAAGAAAGTTGAAATTTAATTAATTTTAAAACTAAACTATCTTTTTGTACCTTTTTAACTTGAGTTCGATAACTTGTCCTTTTTGATTTTGTAACTTTGGTTTTTTTTCTTTTAGAAATTCTCTTTTTTTTTGTTTTTTTTAAACTTTTTTTAATTTTACTTATTTTTTTTGAGGCTTTTCTTGGCTTCGTTTTTTTTTTAATTTTAGTCTTTTTTTTTAACTTTTTTTGGTTTTTTTTTTTCATTTTTGAAATAGACAAATTCTATCAATTATTTATTGATAAATATAGTCTCGAGTCGTAGGAGTAGATGAATAATTTTTTGTTAGTTGAAATTGGTAAACAACTTGATCTCCCCACTTAAATGCCATTTCACAACCAGTGAGATAAAATTCCCACATCCTAAAAAATTTTTCATCAAACATCTTAACTATTTTATCTTTATTTTTTATACAATTTTCTTTCCAGTGTCTTAGAGTATGTGAATAATGCAGCCTTAAAACCTCTACATCAGTTACAATCAAACCTGCTTTTTCTATAGGAGTAGTCACCTCACTTAAACTGGGGGTGTAACCACCTGGAAAAATATATTTCGTAATCCATGGATGCGGATCTCTAGGGGGATTAACTGATCCAATCGTATGTATGAGTGAAATACCATCATCTTTTAATAAACTTTCAATTTGTTTAAAAAATTTCTTATAAAATTTTCTGCCAACATGTTCAAACATTCCAACACTGACTATTCTATCAAATTTTTCTTTTAATTCTCTGTAGTCCATCAATTTAAATTTAATTTGGTTTTCTAAATTGTTCTCTTTTGCTTTTTGATTACAATAATTAAGTTGATTTTCTGATAAAGTAATTCCAGTGACCTCACACTTGGCACTTTTTGCAATATCAATCGCTAATGAACCCCATCCACAACCAACATCTAAGACTTTTTGGTTTGGCTTTATGTTTAATTTTTTAATAATATGTTGAATTTTATTGTTTTGAGCACTTTCTAAACTATCATTTTCATTTTTGAAGTAAGCACATGAATATTGTCTTTTAGGGTCTAAAAAAAGATCATATAAGTCATCAGAAATATCATAATGATGTGAAACGTTCATTTTTGATTTTTTTATAAAATTAAAATTTGTAAGATACCTATAAGATCCTCTTAGTCTGTTAATTAAATAACTAAAAAAATTAAGATCACCTCTGCCAAAATTCATCAAGGCTAGGTTTAAAAACTCAGTAAGACTTCCATTTTCAATTACTAACTCGCCATTAGTGTATGCTTCACCAAAGTAGAGATCTGGATGAAATAACAATTTATAATGAAGATTACTGTTTAAAAGTTTGATTTTAATCGGATTTTTATTTTTTGGATTTCCAATAATATAACTTTTATTTTTTGAGTCTATTAATATAAAACCATCCTTTTTAAATGCTTTGTTTAAAAATCTTGCAAGTTGCATCTAAGCCGCCATCAAAGATTTGATTGAAAAATTTAATTTATCTAAGCTGTTAATCAAATCTTTTTCTTCTGTTTTATCAAGTGTCCTTAAAGGAGGAAGCAAATTTTTATAAATATCATCTTTATTTTTCAAAAAGGTATGTATTGCTGAAATTAAATTATACCTATCAAATACTTGTCTTACATCACAAAGTTTTTGATTAACTGTTTGATCTTTCCCATTTTTAAAATCATCATAAACTTTTCTTGCTAATTGAGAAGTAACATTGCAAGTAGCTGTAATTATCCCTGAACATCCTAGTTTGAGACCTGACAATAATTTTGTTTCAGATCCCGGCATTACTGAAAAATTTTCCAATTTTAGGTTTTCGTAGAGATTATATGAGCTATCTTTAACTCCAACAATTTGTTCTGGGAAACTTTTAACAAGATCCTCTACACACTTTAAACTAAATTTATAACCAGACAATTTTTCAAAATTATAGAGTATAATTTTACTTTGAGGACTAGCTTCAACTATTTTGCTATAAAAATTTTTAACATCTCGATCATCATACTTATAGTAGGCTGGAGGCATAATTAAAAAACTGTTAAAACTCAAAGAGTTGGCGACTCTCATAAGATTAATTGTTTCTCCCAAAGAATTAAGACCTGTTCCAATTAAATATTTTTCTTTGTGTTTACTTAATGATAATTTATTTAGTAAATTTATTTTTTCACTAATTGATAAAAGTTGAGCTTGGCCAGTACTTCCAAAAATTGCAGCGCCGTGACAACCATTATCAATTATCGTTTCAGCGTGATTGATGGTTTTGTCTATATTTAAACTAAGATCATTATTTAAAACTGAAACTGTTGCAGCATAAATACCTTCAAATTTACTCATTATTAAAATTTAACCATAAATAAAAATTTAGTAAAGATTAAATAAATTAGCCTAAATCTCTTAAAACAATTTCTTTAGCTTCATTTACTAAAGATGACAGTCGAGAGGTTTCTGGTGAAACATCAGGGTGAATTTTTTTTTGTATTTTTATGTATGCTTTATTGACATCTTCTTTTGTTAAATTTTTTGATTGTTTCAAGTTAAGTATTCTGTAAGCTTCTTGAGTAGACATGGTGCTTAAATTTGATGCATTTTGACCACCAAATGAAAATCTTCCTGAATTTCTTAGAGTTTGGATTAATCTAAATAAAGAAATTAATTGAAATAAAGATAGCCCCTTTAATTTTAACAAAGCTAAACTTGCGAGTGTAAATGGTAAAGTTAATAAAAATTTCCCTCCAATAGCAAATAATACAGCTAATAATAATAGTACGACAAACAACANAATCCGNAAACCTCTTGAAATCTTTTTCGATGAGACTTTTGTGAAAAATTTTATTAAAAAATATAAAAATGCTAAAATTAGTACTGTATAAATTATTATATTCATATATTTCCTATCTTAATGAAAGTACCATATCTTAAAAAAAAACCAGAGATAAAATCTTGTCACAATGTTCAATGGGAGGATAACTATAGCTGGATACATCAAGAAAATATTTTGGAAGTATTAAGAGATAAAAAAAAATTACTTCCAGAAGTAAAAAAATATTTGGATGAGGAAAATTTATTTGCTGATTATCATCTTAAAGATACAAAAAACTTACAAAAAATATTATTTAATGAAATAAAAGGTAGAATTAAATTAGATGATGAGTCTCTTCCTTATAAAGATCATGCTTATGAATACTGGACAAAAACAACTACTACAGGAAATTATTTTATTAAATTAAGAAAAAAAATTGGTTCTAATGAAATTGAAGAAATTTGGAATGGTGACAAAGAAAAAGAAATACACCAAACTGACTACTTTGGAGTAGGCGATTTAGAGGTAAGCAATAATGATAAATATCTAGGATATTCATTAGATTTAAAAGGTTCAGAATATTTTACTATTTACATAAGAGATATAACAACGAAGAAAATTATTTCAAAAGAAATTCCTGAAACTTCTGGAAATATTACTTTTAGTTTAGATGATAAATATATATTTTACTCAAAACTTGATAAAAATCATAGAGCAAGAAAAATCTATAGACATAAAATTGGAAGCTTTACAGATAACGATGAATTAATATTTGAGGAGAAAAGTGAGGCTTTTACGGTAAGCATCGCCATCAGCTCAGATGAAAAATTTTATTTTATTTATAGTTCTGATCATAATACATCTGAACAATATTATTTTAGTGTAAATGAGCAAAAACCAAGTCCAAAATTAATCATTAAAAGAGAAAAAGGAATTATTTATTCTGTAAGTTCTTGGGGAGAAAAATTTTATAATCATACAAATAAAAATGCAGAAGATTTTAAAATTGAAATTTCCGAGAGTTTAGAAAATCAAAATTGGAAAGTTTTTATTCCCCCTAAAGAAGAGGTATTAATTGGTGGATGCACTTTTCTTAAAAACTGGATTATACGGTCGGAAACATCTGATGCTTTAGACAAATTATTTGTTCGTAATATTAAAACGAACGAGGAAGAGGAATTAAAGTTTACTGATGAAAATGTATTTGTTCCTGGAGTATCACTGATTGGAAAAGATAGAGACACAAATGATATTTATTTAGGATATTCATCTCCTAAAACACCTTCAAGAGTTTACAAATATAATCTGATGAATAAAACAAAACAGCTTGTAAAAGAGCAAAAAATTCCATCTGGACACAATAAAGATGATTATATCGTTGAAAGAATTGAGTTTAAATCTCATGATGGAAGACTTGTTCCTTTAACTATAACAAGACACAAAAAAACTAAAGTTGATGGTGCTGCAAATTTATTATTATATGGATATGGATCATATGGTAGCTCAATGAGTCCAAGTTTTTCCTCTACAAGGCTTAGTTTAATTAATAGAGATATTATTTGGGCAACTGCTCATATCAGAGGAGGTATGGAAAAAGGCATGAAATGGTGGAAGGAAGGAAAATTAACAAATAAAAAAAATACTTTTGAGGACTACATATGTGCTGCAAAATATTTAATTAAAAATAATTATACTTCAAAAGGCAAAATAATTGGTATGGGTGGATCTGCAGGCGGTTTACTAATGGGTGCTGTGGTAAATCAATCTCCTGAATTATTTTTAGGAATTATCATGGCTGTACCCTTTGTGGACTCATTAACAACAAATCTTGATCACTCACTCCCTTTAACAGTAGGAGAATTTGATGAGTTTGGTAACGCAAAAGATAATGAAGAACACTTTAATTACATCTACTCATATGCACCTTATAATAATATAAAAAAAATGGATTATCCTCACATTTTAATTACTACAAGTTTAAGTGATAATAGAGTGTTGTTTGATGAGCCAGCTAAATTTACAGCTAAACTTAGAGACTATAAAACTGATAATAATTTACTTCTTTTAAAAACAGAAATGAACGCTGGTCATGGAGGTAAATCTGGAAGAGATAGTGCAATTGAGGAAGTTGCCATCGATTATTCTTTTATATTAAAAATATCTAATAAAATGTAAATTTTAATCTTGAATTATTTTAATTAATACCCAAATAAGACCTGTAAGTCGCCTAATGGGATTTACACAAATAAACTTGCTTAATAAAAGGAGGATATATGACAAGTAAGGATCTATCTATATTTAACTCACTAAGACCTTTCTCAATTGGTTTCGATGATATGTTTGACCAATTCGAAAGTATGTTGGGTAATGGAAATTTGACTATGCAATCAAATTACCCTCCATATAACATTAGAAAAACAGGTAAAGACAACTATTCAATAGAAGTTGCTTTAGCTGGTTTTAATAAGAATGATGTTGAGGTTGAGTTTGAAGATAATTTGCTAACTGTAAAAACAAAACAAATTAGTAAATCTGAAGACAAAAATGAAGATGGTGAAATAATTCATAAAGGTATCTCACAAAGACAATTCGCTAGATCATTTACAATTGCAGATGATGTGAAAGTTAATGGTGCAGAGCTAAAAGATGGTCTTTTGACAGTAGCTTGTGAAAGAATTCTACCAGATCATAAGAAAAAAAGGCTTATTGAAATAAAATAAGTTCACACCTTACTTGCGAGGATTTATCCTCGCAGGTATGTTTAAAAACATCCATTAGAAACAAAACCAATTACAACATCTTCTGAATTAATCTCAAATCTTCTCTCACAAGGAATTAAATATTTTTTTGAATTATATATTAGTTCTAGATTCCCTTTTTCATTTTTGAAATCTTCATCTGGTTTGCCTAATTTGATTTTTAGTTCACTCGAAGATTTTCCTATAAATTTGCTTAATTCCTCATTTTCTTTTTTAACAATATCGTCTGTTTTTTTTTTAACTGTTTGACATTCTGACAATAGTCCAAAAAATAAAAGTGAAATGAAAATTACTTTAAATTTTTGCATACTCTAAAGCTATCAACATATTTATTGCATAAATATAAACTTCTTAGTTGAATTATGTGAATAAACTATACTTATAAAGAGTATTTTTAATCAGAATCAAATATTTATCCAATTTAGGAGGATTTATGCTTGATAAATATTTTAATTATAAAAAACACAAAACTGATTTCAAAACAGAGGTAATAGCCGGGACTACTACATTTTTAACGATGGCATACATCATGTTTTTAAATCCATTCATCTTATCAGGTGAATTTGCGGGACCCGAAAAAGGTTTCTTTGATTTTGGTGCTGTTTATACAGCGACTATTTTAGCGACAGCGCTAGCTTGTTTCATTATGGCTTTTTATGGAAAAACTTGGCCTATTGGACTTGCGCCTGGAATGGGGATTAATGCTTTTGTAGCTTTTGGAGTTTGTGCTGGTATGGGTTACACACCACAAGAAGCTCTTGGAGCTGTACTTGTAGCAGGAGTATTATTTTTAATCATTTCTCTAACACCTATTAGAGCATGGTTAATAAATTCTATACCTAAAAGTTTGAAATTAGGTATAGGTGCTGGAATAGGACTATTCTTAGCGATTATCGGTCTCCAGATTATGGAGGTTGTAGTTGATAATCCTGTAACATTAGTACAATTAGGTAACTTAGGTGATCCATTGGTTTTATTAGGATGCGCAACTTTTATTGCAATAATCGTTTTAGATAAAATGAATGTGAAAGGTAATATTATTATCGGTATTTTATTTTTTAGTATAATTGCCTGGGCCACAGGTCTTGCTAAGTTTAATGGTATTGCAAGCTCTCCACCTCCTATGACTTATCTTTTTGAATTTGATTTATCTGCTGCTATGACAGCTGGAATGTCTACTGTAATATTTACATTATTATTTATAGACTTTTTTGATACAGCTGGAACTTTAACCTCAGTTGCAAATGTTGCTGGAAAAGTTAGCAAAGACGGAAAAGTTCAAGACATTAATAAAGCAATGTTGTCTGACAGTGTAAGTACTGTTGCCGGAGCCATGATGGGAACAACAACAGTAACAAGTTACGTAGAATCTGGCGCAGGAGTAAAAGCGGGTGGAAAAACCGGTATGACCTCTCTAGTTGTTGGTTTACTATTTTTAGCATGTATATTTTTTGCGCCTTTAGCCACAAGTTTACCTAAACAGATAGATGGTGCTGCTTTACTTTTTGTTTCTGTTTTATTTATAAGAAATATTACTGACATTGAATGGAATGATATTTCAGAGTCTGCCCCTGCTATTCTTGCTATGATTTCAATGCCTTTAACTTATAGCATCAGTAACGGTATCGCATTAGCCTTTGTATCATATGCTTTGATTAAAATATTTACTGGAAAGTTTTCTACAACTTCACCAGCAATATGGGTCATAGCAGTATTAAGTGTTGTAAGTTTTGCTGTAGCATAAATAATATTAGACAGGACTAGAAGTAACTAGTCCTGTTTATTTCTTTTAGCAATTTCCTCTATAGAGAATTCCTCATAATGCTCAGTTGGTTGAACAATCCATGGATCAGAGTTTAATTTAATTGGACAAAAATCGGGCTCAAAAGAAGATGATTTTTTTTTCCATAAACACGCTGTTTTAACTTCTTTTATATATTCTTTAGTTGGACCGTAATTTTTTAGCCATTCAATGCTTTTATTTAGTGTTAAACCTGTATCAGATAGATCATCTATCAAAAGAACTTTGTTGAAATCCTCATTATTTGCCAGAGAACTTATTTCTCTTGCAAACATTAGTTGTCCCTGTTGATCTTCCATGCCTTTACCCGAATAACTTTGAATAACTATATATGCAATAGGTAATTTTAATATTCTGGATAAAATATCAATAATAGGAGCCGCTCCTCTCATAATACCTACAAGGACAGTTGGCTTATATTTTTTATGAATTAATACTGCTAATTTTTCAACAATTTTAGTATATTCCTCGAAGCTGATGATTAATTTCTCTGCCATGAAATTTATTATCATAATTAAAATTATTTAAAAAGGAGAAATGATGAAAGCTTATTGGGTATGCATATACGAAAAGATTGATAATTCAGAAAAATTAAAGGAGTATGCGCTTAAAGCTAAGCCAGCTGTTGAAAAGTTTTCAGGAAAGTTTCTAGTAAGAGGTGGAAAAAATAAAACAACCGATGGAATTAAATCAATGAGAACGGTAGTTGCAGAATTTCCAAATTACGATACAGCTTTAGAATGTTATAATTCAAAAGAATATCAAGAAGCACANGAAATTCTGNATGGTCATGTTATTAGACACCATCAAATAGTAGAAGGCAATTAATACTGAATTGGTTCAGGATCTATACTTCTCCATAAATACCATGTAGCTACTGAGCAGTAAGGTGTAAATCTTTTCTTCAATAAAAAAACAAATTTTTCAGGAGGCAAGTATTTTTTATTATAGTTTTTTGAAATGGCTCTTAAAAGTCCAATGTCCTGAATTGGCCAAATATTCGATCTATTATAAGTAAATAACAAAATCATCTCTGCCGACCATTTTCCTATTTGACGTAATTTAGATAAATATTCTATTGCGTCGTCATCGCTCATTTTAATAATNAAATTAGGTTTAAAAGTTTTATTAATCATTTGTTTTGCTAAGGATTTAATTCCTAAAACTTTCTGTCGACTTAAACCACAACTTTTTAATTGGAAAAAAGTTAATTTTGTCACTACTTTTGGATTTATTTTATTATTGCATTTTTTTTTAAATTTTAAGAAAACAGAATTAGCTGCTGAAACACTAATTTGTTGTCCAATTATACTTTTACATAATGAAAAAAAAATATTTTTTCTTGATGTCAAAACTTTTTCGGAAGGGCCTTGATAACTTTTTATTAGTTTTGACATAACCTTATCTTTTTTTGATAAATATCTTTTAGCTTTATTCCAATATACTGGGGCTTTAGTCATTAGTTGTTTTAGAAGTTATTATTTTATCTCTGTAAATTTCTCTTCTAAAAATAATTAAAGTGGAAATTATGACCAATAATGCTCCCAATAAAGTTTTTATTGTTGGTATCTCATCCCAAATAAAATAACCAAAAATTATTGCAAAAACTAAAGCTAAATATTTCAAAGGTGTAACTAATGAGACCTCTGCATACTTAAGAGACTGGCTCAACCACAAGTTAGCAACTCCACCAAACACTCCTACTAATGATAATAAGATTAAATGATTAAAATTTGGCATCACCCAACCTTGAGGTATTGTAAATAAGCTTAATATAGTTATTGATAAAGAGAAATAGAATGAAATTAACCATACAGGTTCCGTTGAGGAAAGTTGTCTAATTGCAATTGCTACATAAGAAAGGCCCAAGCAAAAAATTATTGGAAAAATGTAATATATATTTAGTTCACTTATACCAGGTTCAGTTATTACAAGTATTCCTATAAAACCAATTATTACAGCTAACCATCTAAAAACACCCACTTTCTCGCTTAATAAAAATATAGATAAAATAGTTGTAAAAATTGGGGCTGCGAAAGATAAACTTACAACTGTTGCTAACGGTAATTTTCTTAAAGCAATAAAAATTGCTACTAGTGCAATTAATCCCGAGGCACATCTTAAAAAATGTAACCCAGCCCTTTTAGTTATATAAAAGTTATGTAAACGATCTCTTGGAATAACAAAAAAATAAAAAATTATTCCAAAAAAACCTCTAAAAAATAATACTTGTCCGATGGGATAATTAACAGACCATTTTACAATAACATCCATTAAAGAAAATGCACAAATGGACATAAACATGTACAAAAAACCTAATTGATTTTTACTTAGCATATGAATAATTTGTAAATTAATTTAAATCATAATCAATGGAAATTGCAGTTTTAGCACTTGGATGTTTTTGGGGACCTGAAATTAAGTTTAGTAAAATTGAAGGTGTTATCAAAACTGAGGTNGGTTATTGTGGTGGCAATAGTCCTACTACAACTTATAAAGAGGTCTGCACAGGTAAAACAAATCATGCTGAAGTAGTAAAAATTGATTTTGACGAAAAAATTATAACCTTTGAAAAAATTTTAAAAATTTTTTTTCAAATTCATGATCCAACAACTTTGAATTCTCAAGGGCCAGATTTTGGTACTCAATANAGAAGTGAAATATTCTATTTAAACGATAATCAAAGAGTAGTGGCTGAAAGAGTACTAAGAGATGTTGATGATAGAATGTCCGGCAANGTTGTCACAAAANTTTCTTTACTNAANAATTATTGTCCAGCTGAAGAATATCATCAAAAATATTTGGAAAAAAGATAATATGTCCTTAGTGGAGACAAGTTGGCTTGAAAAAAATCTAGATAATGTAAAAATTATAGACTGTTCTTGGCACATGCCTCAAACAAAAAGAGATGGTTTCAATGAGTACAGAAATCAGCATATTAAAAACTCAATTTTTTTTGACTTAGATTTTAATTCAAAAAAAAATACTAACCTTCCACACATGCTTGTTGATAAGAATGAATGGGAAAAAATAGTATCGGAAATGGGAATTAGTAAAAACGACAAAATTATTATCTATGATAACTCTGATGTTATAAGTTCTTGTCGATGTTGGTTTAATTTTATCTATTTTGGTCACGATCCTAAGCTAGTGAGTATTTTAAATGGAGGTCTTCAAAAATGGATCAAAGAAAAAAGAGAAGTAACTAATGAAATAACAGATTTAAAAAAAACTAATTACATAAGTTCAGAAAATAAAATATTAGTTAAAACTAAAGAGACAATTGATAAAAACATCAAAATTCAAAAATTTAAAGTGATCGATGCTAGAAGCAGAGAAAGATTTGAAGGTAAGGTTCCAGAACCAAGAAAGGGATTAAGAAGCGGAAGTATAAAAAATTCTTTTTGTTTACCTTTTAATCTATGTCTAAATAAAGATAAAACTTTTAAAAATAAAGAGGAACTTGAAAACGTTTTTAAATCATGTCTAAAAAATATTTCGGATCAGGATATAGTATTTTCATGTGGCTCTGGAGTTACTGCGTGTGTTTTGGCACTAGCTTATTCTTTAATAAATGATAAATATCAACCTAGTATTTATGATGGCTCTTGGGCTGAATACGGGTTAATTTAAATTAATTTATGAAGAGATCTACAAAAACTATATCAATAATTCTAATATTTTTTTTGATCATTGCAGCAGTGATTATTGGTAGAACAATGATTGGAAATCATTTTAAAAAAAAATTTAGTAAAAGACCACCTCCAGGAATAATTGTCACTAAGGTTGTAAAAAAAGAATTCGCCGAAAAAATAGAGACATTTGGCACTGCAATTTCAAAAAAATCTGAAACCTTTAAGATTAAAAAANATGATCTCTNTGAAGATCTAAATTTAAAGGNCTTTGTAAAAAAAGGAGATGTACTNATTAAATTAAAAAGTGGAGATATTATAGCTCCGTTCAGTGGTGTGCTTGGTTACACTGGTCTCACAGAGGATATTCTTGTATCTAACAATATATTTATTATAACCCTAGATGATAATTCAACAATATATTCAGATATAAAAATCCCAGAAAATTATTCTGCATCTATTAAAAAGGGCCTCCCTGTTGAAGTTAAATTATCTAGTTTTAAAGATAAAACTTTCGCAGGCGAAATTGATTTTGTATCAAGCAGAATTAATGCAGATACAAGAAGTATTTTATCAAGAGTTAAAATAGAAAATAACAATCTAGAACTTATCTCAGGATCTCTATTAGAAGTAAGTGTAAAATTTAATCTCAGAAACTCGTTAAGTGTGCCTGATACAAGTGTGATGATTGAGGGTGATAAATCTTATGTTTATAAAATAAATGGTGAAGATATAGCCAATAAAACTGAAGTTAAAACAGGTCTTAGGGGCAATAAAAATATTGAGATAATTTCTGGATTGACTGAGGGAGAAATAGTTGTTGCAGAAGGATTAAAAAAAGTAAGACCAAAAGGAAAAATAAAACCTATTACAAAATAAATGTTTATTACTGAATTGAGTATAAAAAGACCAGCTGTTTCTTGGGTGATGTCTTTAATCTTAATTATTTTTGGTTTATTTGTTTTTTGGAAATTACCAGTAAGAGAGTTACCCAACGGAATACAGCCACCTGTAGTTCAGGTGCAAGTAGATTATACGTCAGCATCAGCATCTATAGTAGATCAAGAAGTTACTCAAGTCGTAGAGGATGTAATTGGGGGCGCAGAGGGTATTAAAAACATAGACTCTAAATCTGAAAATGGAAGAAGTACAATAAACGTTGAGTTTGATACTAGTATTGATTTAGATGACGCAGCCAATGATATACGAGAGCGAGTTGCAAGAGTTGTAGACAATTTACCATCGGAGGCTAATCCTCCTCAAATATTAAAAAGAGCAGCAGGTTTNACNACTACAATGTGGTTATCTNTATCATCTGCAACTTGGAGTGACCTCGAGTTAGGCGATTATGCAGAAAGATATTTAGTTGATCAGTTTTCAAGTATAAAAAATGTTGGAAGGATCTTGGTTGGTGGTTTAAGAGAATTGAGTATTAGGGTTTGGATAGATCCAATCAAGCTTGCTGCAAACGATTTAACTATTAAAGAAGTTGAAGTTGCAATGCGTGGAGAAAATATAAGTCTTCCTGCTGGTACTCTTGAAGCTGACAATATTGACTTAACATTAAACTTAGATAAATCTTATAAGGATATAGACTCAATAAAACAATTACCGATCAAAAAAACAAACAACAAAGTCATTTTATTATCTGATGTTGCTGATATTGAATATGGTCCTGTTTCAGAAAAAACTCTATTTAAAGCTCAAACAAAAGATCAGATAAATTTAAAAACAGTAGGTATTGGTATTTATGCAAGAAGCGGGGCCTCTACAGTCGAGCTTTCAAAAGATATTAAAAAAAAGATACTTGAGGTTAAAAAAACCTTACCAAGTGAATTAGATTTAAGGGTTTCATTTAACAGAGCGAACTACGTAGAAGCTGCTATTGAGGAGGTTTACAAAACTCTTTTAATTGCTTTTATCTTAGTTGTACTTATAATTTATTTATTTCTTGGAAATCTGAAAGCTGTAATTGTTCCAGCAATAGCTCTACCTGTAAGCCTAATAGCATCCTTTTTAGGTCTTTATATTTTTGGATTATCCATAAATATATTTGTTCTTCTAAGTTTTATTTTAGCAATTGGAATAATTACCGATGACTCGGTAATTATGACTGATGCAATTTACAGGCGTATTGAGAATGGAGAAACTCCATTAGTGGCGGCCTACAAGGGATCTAAACAGATTTCATTTGCAATCGTAGCTACAACATTAATTCTAGTAGCTGTGTTTTTACCATTAATTTTCATTGAGGGAATTTCAGGAACACTATTTAAAGAAACAGCAATTGCATTATCATTTTCAATAGTTGTTTCATCATTTGTTGCACTTACCTTATCGCCTATGCTTGCAAGTAAATTTTTAAATAAAAAAACTTCAAAAAAAATTTTTATACAAAAATTTGAAAAAATATTTTTAAATTTTGCAAAATTTTATAGAGAAACTTTAGATGTAATTGCTAATAAAACTAAATCAGTAACTATATTTATAATTTTTATTGTCATTTGCTCTGTAGTATTATTTAGTTTCTCAAAAAAAGAATTGTTGCCAATGGAAGATAGGGGTGCTTATTTAATCATTGGTGCAACGGATGAAGGAAGTTCTTTTGAGTACACACAAGAACAGGCACAAAAAGTTGAAGCTAGATTAATTCCACTTTTACAAGCTGAGGACAGTCCATATTCAAGGTTTATTATGAGAGTACCAGGTTTTGGGAGTTCTGCGAACTCATTCAACAGTTTTATTATTATTGCACTCTTAGATGACTGGAAAAATAGAAAAAAGGGACAACAAGTTGTTTTACGAGAGGCAATAGGAAAAATTGTTACATTACCACAGGCTCTGGCGTTTCCAATATCTCCTCAATCTATAAGAGTGTCGAATTATAATAAGCCAGTGCAAATGGTTATTTATGGAAGTACATACGAAGAGCTTGAAGAAATTCAAAAAAAAGTAATTAGAAAATTAAGATCAAATAAAAGTCTTTCTAGAATTGAGTCTGATTACAACCGAAATAAACCTGAGGTAAAATTAGTTATTAATAAAAATAAGGCTAAAGATTTAGGTGTTTCGACAAAAACAATAGGTGAAACACTTGAAACCCTATATGGTGGAAAAAAAATTACAACTTTCAATAAATTGGGCAAAGAATACCCAATCGTAGTTCAACAATATTTGTCGGATAGAAGAAATAAAGAAGGAGTCTCCAAAATTTTTGTTCGTTCTGAAACAAATGGAAAGCTTATTTCTTTATCAAATTTAGTTAGCTTTAAAGAAGAAGGTTCTGCAAAACAACTTGCAAGATATAATAGACAAAGAGCAGTCACGATATCTGCAAATATTACTGAAGGATATACTTTAACTGAGGCAATAAAATTTTTTGAGGATATTATGGCAGACCTAGCTCCAAAAAATCAAATTACTTGGAAAGGTAAATCAGAAGAAATAAAAGAAACTAGTAACGAATTATTTATAATTTTTGCTCTGGCTTTACTTACAGCTTATTTGGTAATGGCAGCAACATTTAACTCATTCATTCATCCATTTATTATAGTTTTAACTGTTCCCTTAGCAATTTTTGGTGGATTAGTGTTTATTTTATTCTTAAATAGTTCTGTTAACATTTTTTCTCAGATAGCTTTAATAATACTTATTGGCATATCAACTAAAAACAGTATCTTGATTGTAGATTATGCAAACAGAATAAGGACTACAGGAAAAAATATTGAGCTATCTGTTAAAGAGGCTTGTGCAGTAAGATTTAGGCCTATCATAATGACATCCTTGAGTACGATGATAGCAATGATACCTTTGGTTATAGGAAATATTGGTCCAGGCGCTGGTGAAGGTTCACGATTGGCTGTTGGAGCAACTATATTGGGAGGGATGATAATTTCAACTTTCTTCACTTTATATGTTACGCCATCAATGTATTTAGCTTTAGCAAAAAATACTAAAAGAATTGATGTAATTGATCTAGAATTAAAAAAAGAACTATCTAAAAAATAATATATTTCTTTTTATTCAAAGAATTACTGCAATTTAATAATTGTTTTTTATAAATATTTGATTGTTTTTCTACTTTTTTGGCTAATCCAATTACTTTTTTATTCTTTTTATAATACTTAAAATTCCCCCAACCTTCATGGTATGCCAAGTATTGTTTAAAAGCATCTTGTTTAGAAATTTTTAAAATATTCTCTGATTTATTTGTGTACCAGCCTATAAAGTCAACACTATCTTTAAATCTAGCTCTTGTTGCTAATTTATTTCCTGTTTCTTTTTTATATTGTTCCCAAGTCCCTTTTACCGCCTGAGAATATCCAAATGAACTTGAAGGACGTTTATAAGGAATTACTTTAAATATTTTTTGCCTTGCCGGCTTTGCTAGCCAGTCAAAATCTGACTCCATTTTTATTATAGCTAATTGAATATAAATAGGAGTGCCCCATTTTTGCTCAGTTTTTTTTGCGTACTTATACCAAAGATAACGTTCACTAAATATTGAACAGCTATTTGCGGTATTTGATGGAATTGATGAACATCCTGTTAAAAAAAAAATAATTAAAATAATAAATTTATTCCTTAGGAATTCCATATTTATTTATAAGATTCTTTATAATAATTACAACAACCACTCCTAAAAAATTACCAAATAAATCAGACCATTCAAAACTTCTATTAGGTATTAAAAAATGTAGCATTTCTAGAATTACTGATAAAAAAATCAAATATAAAGTAAGAGGTTTAATTTGATGAGATTTAACAAAAGTTAAAAAACCAATTATTGTTAAAAACAAAAATGTATAAAAATGATTCGATGAAATTATGAAATCTCTCGTTATTTGTGGTTGTTTACTTAAATTTCCAAATAAAAGCCAACCAATTAAGCTACCAGGAAATAGATAAAAAATGATTAAAAAAGAATTAATAACATAAAAAATTATTATATGATTTGAAAAAAATTTTGTCATTAAATTATATAGTTTTATTTATAAATATATTTTACAAATAACAATATGAGTTTTTTGATTTTAGTTAGACATGGGGAGAGTGTTTGGAATTTACAAAAAAGATTTACCGGCTGGGTTGATGTTGATTTAACTGAAAAAGGTGTTTTAGAGGCTAAAAAAGCCGGAAACTTGTTAAAAATAGAAGATATCAAAATCGATTTTTTCTACTCATCTTTTCAGTTAAGAGCGAACAAAACACTCAAAATCATTCAAGAAGAATTAAATGATAAAAAAAAATTTACAAAAGCTTGGCAATTGAACGAGAGACACTATGGAGCGCTAACTGGTTTGAGTAAAATTGAAATGAGTAAAAAAATTGGTGATGATAAAATTTATGAGTTTCGTAGATCTTGGGATTCAAGGCCAGATCCACTAAAAAAGGATAGTCCATATCATCCGCTTAACATTAGCATTTATGATCAAATTCCGAGAGAATTATTACCTAACACTGAATCTTTAAAAGATACTTACGAGAGAGTTATAAATTTTTTTGAAAAACACATAAAAGGAAATTTAAAAGATAATAATGTTTTAATATCTGCTCACGGAAACTCTATTAGAGCTTTATGTAAGAACTTATTTAATTTAGACAATATTCAAATTTCTAATTTAGAAATACCGACTGGAAACCCAATGTTGATTGAATTTAAAGAAAATTTTGAAATAGCAAAATGCAAATATCTTGATAAAAAAAGAGCTAAAGATCTTTTAGTTTTTTAAAAACATTCAAGTTTGTTAAATGATAAAATTTTTTTTTACTCTGAAAACCATTTAATTTGTCTTCTTTTTGTAGATCTTTCCATATTTTTGAAATAGAAAAATTTGAGACTTTATATTCTTTAAACAAACTTTTATTCAGAATTTGGCAACCAATATATATATAATCATTTTTTTCATTTTTTTTTAATAAATTATTTTCCAACGTAAAATCACCTAAAAGATTTTTATCAAAACTCAAGTCTTTGTTTGATAGTAAAAGTATATTGTTTAATCTTTTAGAAAAATAAAAATTTTGCATTTGAATGATTTCATTAAGATAATCTTTATGCCAAAGAGTATCAGGGTTAAAAATTATGAAATCATCATCAGCTGAATAATTGATCAAATTTAATATTCCTCCACCTGTGTTTAATATCTCATTTTCCTCTTTGATTATTTGAATATTTATTGGAAAATTTTTATTTTCAATAAATCTTAAAATTTGATCACCTAAGTGAAATGTATTGATCAAAATTTTTTGAACACCTAGCTCTATAATTAAATTTATGCAAAATTCTAACATTGTTTTATCATTTAATTCTAGAAGAGGTTTGGGTGTAGATAAAGTAATTGGATTTAACCTCTTTCCAAGGCCTGCACATAATATCAAAGCTGTTTTAATTCTCATTTAATCTCTTTAAAATTTTGACTTAATAAATTTTTCAAATCAAAAAATACTTTATTTTGCTCAATACGCATATTAACCAGCTGCCAAGTATAAGGAATTAATTTTAGGTAATTTTTTTTTCCATCCCTAATTGCTAAACGAGTAAATATTCCAATAATTTTTAAATTTCTTAAAACTGATAATATTTCAAAATCATTCTTGAATTTTTTTATATCAATTTTTTTATGTTTTTTTATGTAAAAGTTAAAGATTTTTTCTTTAAAGGAGTTNGAAGTTTTAAGTCTCACATCGTCTATCAAAGAGACTAAATCATAAGCTCTATTGCCAATTAATGCATCCTGGCTATCAATAAGACCTATTTTTTTATTAATTACCATTAAATTTGAAACATGAAAATCTCTATGGACAAAAATGTTATTTTTTAACTCTAATTTCAAAGTTAATTTTTTGATTATCTTTTTAAAATCCTGACAAAAATTTTTTTTTCTTAATTTTGATAAATTATTCTTTACATACCAATCACAAAACAAATTTGCCTCATTTATTAATATCTTTTTATCATATTTAGGTATCGTATAATTTTGGTTTCTAAAATTCTTAACTTTTCTATCTTTAATAGACTGCACCTGTATTAACAATTTAATTATTTTAGTAAAATAGCTAAATTTATTTTTATTCTTTTTTTTTAATATTTTAAGGATAGTCTCATTTCCAAAATCCTCTATTTCAATAAAATTTTTATTATATCTTTGAGTATATAATTTTGGTGCTAGAATTTTATTTCTTTTTAAAATTTTATTAATCGCGTCATAAACAAGTAAATTTTTGTATTTTTCTTTCTTTGCATAAACAATAATGGAAGATTGACCATTTACTTTTTTTCTAAAAAAACTTCTTAATGATGCATCACCCTTAATTTTAATAAATTTTGCCATTTAAAAATAGAGGTTATAAACCCTTAATTTGTACAGATCTAGTTTTGTGGTCTTTTCCATACTCAAAAACCAATTCTATCAAATTTTTTGGTTTTTCTTTAACCATTTGTGGCCATTCTATTAAATTAATTGTGTTTTTAATGTCGTCAAATAAATTTAAATTTTTAGTTTCCTCTACTGACTTTAATCTAAATAGATCATAGTGATTTATCTTAAATTCATTTATTTGATACTCATTTAACAAATTAAATGTAGGACTCGTAACTTCAGTTATTTCTAATTTATTGATTTTTTGAAATTTATTAATAAGATATCTAATAAAAGTAGTTTTTCCTACTCCAATTTCACCATATAAGAATATAGAGTATCCAGGTTTAATCTTTTTTAAGAATTTACTTGCAAATTCTTCTGTTTTTTTTTCTGAAGATAAATCTACTTTATCACTTTTAATAACGGTAGGCATTAGGTTTAAAAGGACCTTCAACTCCAACACTTATATAGTCAGCCTGTTCTTTTGATAACTTGGTTAATTTTGCTCCAACCTTCTTAAGATGAAGTGTAGCAACTTTCTCATCTAGATGTTTCGGTAAAACATACACTTTGTTATCGTAGTTTTTATGATTATTCCAAAGCTCTATTTGAGCAATCACTTGGTTTGTAAAGGATGCACTCATTACAAAACTTGGATGGCCTGTGGCACAACCTAAATTAACTAATCTACCCTCTGCTAATAATATAATCCTTTTTTTACTTGGTAATTCTATTTCATGAACTTGAGGTTTTACTTCAGTCCATTTGTAATTTTTCAAAGCCTCCACTTGAATTTCATTATCAAAATGGCCTATGTTACACAAAATTGCTCTATCTTTCATTTCTCTCATGTGATCAGCTGTAACGATATCTTTGTTGCCAGTTGCCGTAACAACGATATCAGCTTTACTTATAGCCTCTTCCATCAAGACCACCTCGTAACCTTCCATTGCTGCTTGTAATGCACAAATTGGATCAGCTTCTGTAACTAATACTCTAGCACCACTTTGTCTCAAAGATGCGGCACTTCCTTTACCAACATCTCCAAATCCAGCAACAATAGCTATTTTTCCAGACATCATAACATCTGTAGCTCTTCTTATGCCATCAACTAGACTTTCTCTACATCCATAGAGGTTATCAAATTTAGATTTAGTTACAGAGTCATTTACATTTATTGCGGGCACTAACAAAGTTTTATCTTTTTCCATTTTATTAAGAGCTTTAATACCAGTTGTTGTTTCCTCTGAAACACCTTTTACATTTTTAAGAAGATCTTTGTAATCTTGATGCATCATTGCTGTGAGATCTCCTCCATCATCTAAAAGCATATTAGGCATCCAATCTTTTTTACCCTCAATCGTTTGTTTGATGCACCAAATATATTCTTCTTCAGTTTCACCTTTCCAAGCGTACACAGGAATTCCAGCTTTTGCGATTGCAGCCGCTGCATGATCTTGAGTCGAAAAAATATTACAAGATGACCACCTTACCTCTGCACCTAAGGTTACAAGTGTTTCAATTAGAACAGCTGTTTGAATAGTCATATGCAGACACCCAATAATTTTTGCTCCTTTGAGTGGTAACTTCCCAGAGTATTCCTCTCTTAAGGCCATTAAGCCAGGCATCTCACTCTCTGCTATTGAAATTTCTTTTCTTCCAAACTCAGCTTGGGTCAAATCTTTTACTTTGAAATCTTCCATGGTGCGTCTTCTAACAACAAAGGATTAATTAATCAATAGAACTCTTTAAGCATTTGGAAATATAATTTCCATACTTGCTCCTTTTCTATCTATTCTATTGGATGCTCTTATTGTAGCATTGTGTAAATCAACTAAATTTTTAACAATATTTAAACCAAGTCCTGAATGTTGTCCAAATTTATCAGGTCTATTACTATAAAATCTTTTAAATATTTTGTTGGTATCTTTTTCTTTAAATCCTTGTCCTTCATCCAAAATATTGATTGAAACTTTATCATTTTCTAATTTTGAAACTTTAACAATAACATCTTTATTATCAGCTACTGAAAGATATTGCATTATCTAGAAGATTAGCAATTATTTGTTCAATCCTGTTTTCTATTCCATTTATAAAATATTTGTTTTTTCCATCGTTTGAATAAGAAATATTGATNCCNCTCTTTAATTTATAAATATTNTTAAAATCATCTACTACCGATTTAATAATNGGCTCAATATCNAGTTTTTTAATTTTTTCTTTACTTAANGCAACTTCATCTTTTAACATTTGTGAATAGTCAGTTATTAATCTTTCAATTCTTTGAACATCATGGCTCAAAATATCAATTAATTTAATCCTTTGCTCAACATCTGTAGTGTCATGTAAAATTTCAGANGCACTCTTGAGTGAAGCTAAAGGATTTCTAATTTCATGAACTAAATCTGTTGAAAAATTTTCAGCATGTGAAATTCTTTTGGTTAATTCATTTGTCATATCGTCTAGTGATTTTGAGAGTAATCCAAGTTCATCATTTCTTTTTTTAAGGAGATCAAGATTAGTAATTTTCTGATCTTTGTTTCTAATTGTTTCAGTATAGGTTACTAAATTTTTGATTGGTTTTAAGAAATATCTATTTAAAACAAAGGAAAAAATTAATATTACCAAACCAACAGCCAGAGCTGTTCTGATTACAAATGTTTTTCTCTCATCAATAGCAGCTTTAACATCATTTGCATTTTCTGTAATAGCTAAATAACCAATATTTTCACCTTTTTGCATTACATTTTTAATTGTTGTTAGTTTAAACTTATTAAACTCCTCTTGAGTAAAAGTAAAAGGTGTTCCAAAATTTTTTGAAGATGCGTAATTTAAAAGTACATCATTAAGAGAAACAACATTGTTATTTCCAACATCAATGTTTTTTTTCTCAGTAATTTCCTTTGTTTTTTTTTCAGTTAAAACTTCAAATTCTACAATATCTAATCTTTGTGAAAATGATCTTGGATCAAGATCTAAGGTATCTGTATCACCAATCAAGTTTAACTGATTATCAAAAAATATAACCCTATCTAAATTCTGAAAAAGAAATCTTGTAGAAAAAAGAAATTTCCTAATGTCATCCTCTACAAATTCTACATTTAGTCTAGTCAAATTATCAATAGTATTATTGATCACTTCAATGTGATTAGAGGATTTTTTTTTTATTAAATTAGGTTGTACATTTTTTAAATATAAGAAAAGAAAAACTCCAACGATTGTAAAAAATATGAAATTAATAAATAAAAATTTTTTTAATATAGATAAGTTTTTTAGGAGATTACTTAGCATCAACTTACATTCCACCTATATCCACTTCCATATCTAGTTTCTATAGCTGAAAATTCAGGGTCAACTTTTTTGAATTTTTTACGAATTCTTTTAACATGACTATCTATCGTTCTATCCTCAATATCAGTGTCCTCCCTGTAAGCAATATCCATTAACTGCGCTCTTTCCTTAATTATACCTGGTCTTTTCGCTAATTCTTTTACAAGTAAAAATTCAGTTGTTGTGAGTTTATCTGGTAATTGTTTTCCATTCCANTCNCATTCTAATTGNGAAGGNTCTAATTTCAATTTTCCATGAGATATAATACTCTTACTNTCCTCAATTNTTTCTTTTGAGTCCTTCTTTCTTAGNTGGACTCTTATTCTTTCNATCAANACTTTNATTGAAAAACCTCCAGATTTTTTNATAAAATCATCTGCACCNAGTTTTAAACCAAGTAGCTCATCTATTTCATCATCTTTAGANGTTAAAAAAATAACTGGNAATGAAGTTTTTTTTCTTAACTTTTTTAATAATTCCTCTCCATCCATTTTTGGCATTTTTATATCTACAATNGCCAAATCTGGTGGAGTTCTAGATAGACCAATTAAAGCACTTTCACCATCNATATATGTTTGAACTTTAAAACCCTCTTTTTCTAAAGCAATACTTAAGCTGGTTAAAATATTTCTATCATCGTCGACAAGGGCAATAGTTTGTTTCTGCATACTTGATTATAAAAATACTAAATTGTTCTAATTTGGGCAATTAAATTAATGAAGTGTGCCCCAATTTTCTCCAGTATTTAAATCCACTGTAAGCGGTATAGAAAAAGAATGCTGTTCGCTCTTTACTACACTAGACATTTCTTCAATTATAATTTTACTGATTCTTTGTACCTCTTCCTTAGGGGTTTCAAAAATTAATTCATCGTGGATTTGCAACAACATTTTTGTTTTTTGATTTTTTTGATCACTCAATTTTTTATAAAGTCTTATCATGGCTAATCTCATTATTTCTGCGGCGGATCCTTGGATTGGAGCATTAATTGCAGCACGTTCTTGAAAATTTCTAATATTATAATTCTTATCATTTATGTTGATAAAATGTGATCGTCTGCCAAAAATATTATTCACAAATCCACTTTTTCTACAAAACTTTATTGTCTGGTCCATATAAATTTTAATTTCGGGAAATTTCAAAAAATAAGCATTAAGGAACTCCTCAGCTTCATGATTTGTAACATTAATTTGCTTTGCTAATCCATATTGTGAGATCCCATATATAATTCCAAAATTTATAGCTTTAGCTTTTCTTCTTTGATCTTGATTTACTTTTTTAATATCAACATTAAAAATTTGACTGGCTGTGAGCGAATGAATATCTTCGTTATTTTTGAAAGCTTTTTTTAATCCTTTAACATCAGCTAAATCTGCCAGGATTCTCATTTCTATCTGATTATAATCTGCAGAAATTAAAACATGATCTTTCTTAGCTATAAATGCTTTACGGATGTCTCTACCATCCTCAGATTTAATTGGAATATTTTGTAAGTTTGGATCACTTGAGGCTAGTCTACCAGTAGTAGTAGCTGCTAATAAAAAAGAAGTATGCACTCTTTGTGTGTTAGGATTTATATGTTCCGGCAAGGAGTCTGAGTAAGTATTTTTTAATTTAGATACCTGTCTCCAATCCAATACTAATTGGGGAAATTTATGACCTTTAAATGCTAAATCCTCCAAAACAGAAGCACTCGTTGCAAAACTCCCTTTTTTTGTTTTTTTTAAATCTGCAATTTTAAGATCATTATATAATATTTCTCCTAGTTGCTTTGGTGATGCAATATTAAATTCTTTTTTAGATATTTTAAAAACTTCATTTTGGATTTTAGTTATCTTTTTTTCAAATTTTGTAGATAATGATTTTAAGAATTGATTATCTATTTTAACTCCCTCAATTTCCATAAAAGCAAGAATTTTTAGTAAGGGCTTTTCAAATATCTCATAAATATTTATCATTTTTTCATCCTTCAAGCTTTTTTGAAATTTTTTGTATAATCTAAATGTAATATCAGCATCTTCGGCTGCGTAATCTTTGGCTTTTTCAACATCTACCTCACTGAAATTAATTTCCTTTTTTCCTGTCCCAACTAAATCTTTAAAAGATATTGTTTTATGGTTTAAATGAATTTCTGACAATGTATCCATATTATGTCTATTTTTTCCTGCATCAAGAACATAGGAC
>FUFK010039483.1_pt1 | contig 28877 bp, 28 predicted proteins | sample 1021851 | NCBI WGS metagenome assembly FUFK01 (sample SAMEA51879418, study PRJEB19060) | metagenome
TGGCTTGGAATAATTTGCTTAAACAGCCACAAAGAATTCGGTCGTTAACTGCTCGTGCTTGGGCGCAACTTTAATTGTTGGGTTTGGTATTAGTTATCTATGAGAATTTAAACAACGGCGTATACAAAGCAGGATTTGCGACGACACAAGGGGCTTATGAAGAAGCTTATCAGCAAGTATTTGACACCTTAGATATGCTTGAGGCGCGCCTGAGTGATGGTCGTCATTATCTATTTGGTGAGCAGCTGACGGAAACAGATATTCGACTGTTTGTGACTTTAGTACGTTTTGATGCCGCTTATCACGGTCTATTTAAATGCAACCGTAACTTGATCAAAGATATGAGTTCTCTACATGCTTATATGCTACGAATCTTAGCGCTTGATGGCATTTCAGAGACGGTGAGTATCAAGCACATCAAAGCAGGCTATTACTCTATCAAAGCGTTAAATCCCAATGGAATCGTGCCCACAGGGCCTGAACATATTTAGCAAGATAAAGGAGTAAAGTTCATGAATAATGAATCAACCACAGTCAAGCAACCTGTATTGTTTATACCTCATGGTGCTGGGCCTTGTTTTTTTATGGATTGGCAACCAGCAGACACTTGGGATCAGATGGCTGACTTTTTAACTAATAGCTCAAATGGTTTGCCAGAGCGTCCCAAAGCTATTTTAATAGTCAGTGCCCATTGGCAAACGCGGGAGTTTAGTATTACTGCCAGCAAGCAGCCTGAGCTGATTTATGATTACTCTGGCTTCCCTGAGCATACGTATCAGCTGACTTATCCAGCAGCTGGTGCGCCAGTACTGGCTGAGCGGATTGGTCATTTGCTCATCGATGCTGGTTTAAGCAATAAGCAGGACAGTTCCAGAGGTTTTGATCATGGGGTGTTTATTCCACTGAAACTGATGTTCCCTGACGCCGATATTCCAGTAGTACAGCTATCTCTGCGTCATGATTTAGACCCAAAAGTACATCTAAGAGCGGGCCAAGCGCTTGCCTCACTACGTGATGAAGGCGTGTTGATCGTAGGCAGTGGTATGAGCTTTCATAATATGCGAGGCTATGGTGATTCGAGTTTTACCGCACCGTCAGTAATATTTGACGAGTGGCTAACGACAGCAGTTGCAGCTAATGCAGATGAGCGCTTTGCAGCGCTTGCTAATTGGCCAGAGGCACCTCATGCATTGGATTCTCATCTATTAGGTGCGGAGGAGCATTTGCTACCTTTAATGGTTGCCGTAGGGGCAGCAGGAAAAGATAGAGGTAAGAAAACATATTCTCAGCAAGTCATGAAAACTCAGATTTCAGCCTTTCAGTTTGGCTAAATTTATTAATCTGATATTCATTTAATTCTTTATAAACTGATACTCACAAAGCAGCAAACATACATAGACAAAAATTATTTATAAACGGAGAAATATTATGAACATCGACCTTAATGGAAAAACAGCACTCGTCACAGGTTCAACTGCGGGTATTGGCCTCGCTATTGCAACAGGTCTTGCCAAAGCTGGCGCACAAGTCACTATCGTTGGTCGCGATCAAGCTGGCGTTGATGAGGCGATCAAACAGCTTCAACAAGCTGATGCTGTTAATGATGCCGATAATATAAAAGGCATTGTTGCTGATGCGGGGACGGCTGGTGGCTGTCAGACAATTATCAACACCTTGCCAGAAGTAGATATCTTAGTGAACAATCTAGGGATTTATGGCGCCACCCCTTTCTTTGATATTGATGACAATGCTTGGGAGGAGATGTTCCAAATTAATGTCATGAGCGGTGTCCGTCTGTCGCGGCATTATGCAAAAGCAATGAAGGAAAAAGGTTGGGGTCGTATTCAGTTTATCTCTAGTGAATCGGCATTGAATATCCCAGCTGAAATGGTGCACTACGGCGTGACTAAAGCAGCTATTCAAGGCGTATCACGTGGTCTTGCCAAAGTGTTAGCGGGCAGCGGTGTGACAGTGAATAGTATTTTGCCAGGACCGACTCGAACCGAGGGCGCAAAAGCCATGATGCAAGAACTGGCGGATGAGCGCGGCGTCTCAGCGGAGGAGATGGAAGGCGTATTCTTAGATGAGAACCGTCCATCAACGCTACTTAAGCGTTTTGCAACCCCTGAAGAAATTGCCAACATGAGTGTCTATATTGCCTCAACACAAGCGAGCGCAACCACGGGTTCAGCACTACGGGTTGAAGGTGGTATTGTAGAAAGTATTGCTTAACGAGTTTTAGACGGTAAGTTTCTATCATTAATAATAAGGGTATTTAATTATGCTAACATCTAGCGCAACGATACAAACACAAAATCCGCAGCAAATAATGAATCGACTGTGCAAGCACTGGGCACATAAGCTGCCCGTTACCCTAAGCTCAGATAAAGGTGAGATTGAGCTGCCCATGGGTGTCTGTCAGATGTATTGTACTGACTTACTGATAGTAACACTCAAAAGTGATACCGAGCAGTTGCCAAAATTACAGCAAGTTGTCAGTGATCATTTGCTACGTATGGCTGGCAAAGAGACGCTTGTTATCGAATGGGCTTAATTGAGCATCACAGCCAATACAAGAAGAAAAGGTTATGAATATTGATTCGAAAGAGCGCTATGGTCGCATTAGCAAATTTTTTCACTGGAGTATGACAGTATTAATCTTCTGGTAGTTACTTAAGTTCACTGACCGTATCAGCGACGGCGAGCATTGGATCGGTCAGACGTTAGTGCCTTGGCATGTTTCTATTGGTGTTCTATTGCTCGTATTAGTTGTCCTGAGACTGATGTGGGTCGCTTCGCAACGCCATCAACGTCCAGTACACGAGCCAACCACTGCCAAGCTGGTTATCGCTGGTCATGGTTTGCTTTACGCGTGTATGTTACTGCTGCCGCTACGGCAACCATAAGGTACGCTCAACTGAGCATGTCATGCGCGTGATGGACAGCTTTGCGTGGTTGTCGCAAGCGGTGTTATTTGTGGTATTGGGCCTATTGGTCACGCCATCGAACGTTCTTGAAGTTTGGCCTTATTCAGTGGCCATTGCTGCCTTTATGATTTTAGTGGCTCGTCCTATTGCAGTCTATACCAGTGTTTTACCGTTTAAATTTAAAAATAGAGAGATCGGCTTTATCTCTTGGGTCGGCTTACGTGGTGCAGTGCCCATTACCCTTGCCATGTTGCCAGTGATTGCAGGGGTAGACAATGCCTTTATGCTGTTTGATATCGCTTTTGGGGTGGTGGTCTTATCGTTGGTGTTACAAGGGACGACCATTCCTTTTATGGCCAATCTGTTTAAGGTGCGTATTCCTAACAATAAGGGCCCAAAAGAAGAGCATGAAGTGTGGGTGTCAGATAGAGCAAGTATTACGTTATATGAATTTGAAGTAAAGTTAGGCGCGTTTGCAATTGGTCGTCATCCGAAGGATATATCTACGCGTATCAGCCCTGAAGGAATCCATGTTTTTGCCTTGGTGCGTGGTCAGCAAATCTTGGCAATTAATGAACAGACTAAGCTCAAATTTGGCGATAGCGTATGGTATGCCATGAGTGGCGATTATGCCGATCAGATTGCGACTGTTTTTAATGACACTACGTTAGACCGTAGAGCCATCGATGATTTTTATGGCGATTGGATGCTATCGCCGAGTGTCAAACTTAAAGATGTGCCTTTCTTTACCGATAGGATGAAATTCGAATCTCTAGAAGATACCCTGAACACAAAAAACATGTGGGAACAAACGGTTGCTGAATACATTAAGGATAGCTTAAAGATGGCACCCGTAGCAGGCGATACGGTTGCGATTAATGAGAAGTGGTTGTTGGTCATTAAAGAAGTTGATGACCAAGGAAGACTGAGAACGATTGGCCTAAAACAACTAGAAGGGCCAACAGTGGTATAGTCTATATCACTGTTAGATATAGCATGGGCTAATGACTGAACGGCAAATATCTCAACCATAAGATACTTATCCAATAGAATTAAGCTGCATTATTTAACAGTTAATGTCTAATTTTAAGCATTCTGATTTATTACGGAATTATCATTAAATTTTATGCCAATCTTCAATCGCTTTGTACCCAGTTTCTAGTCCTACATCATAGCTATAACGGATTTTAGCTTTATCTTTAGATAATCGTCCCGCCATATTTTTCAAGTCGGGTGGGCAAACTTCTAAAAACTTCTGTGGTGATGCAGAATGTAAAAATTGCACCGCATCATTATAACGTTGGGTTCGTGTTAATAAGCTTTGGGCAAAACCATATCGTTGCTTAGAAAAATATTTAGCCAACAGCTGATCGCCTTGGCGACCTGCTTTATAGTAATTGTGAGGACGAGTACGTATTACCATTAGCTTAGCAACACGATTGTAACTATCCCCTAAACTAACACAGCTCAAACGTAGAATTTCTTATAAAATACACATAAGGAGTTTTGATATGAGCAAACGAATGACTGAGACCCAAATCGTATCCATATTAAAAGAAGCAGAAGCTGGGATACCTGCTAAAGAGCTGTGTCGTAAATACGGGATTGCTAGCTCGACTTTTATAATGAGGAACGTTAAGAAACAGTCTGGGAGACTGTTTTAGTGACGCAAGACGAAGCGATAGCGAAGTTAGATCCAAGTATGGCGGTATGGAAGCCTCTGATGTCAAACGACTAAAAGAGCTTGAAGAAGAAAACCGTAGGCTTAAACAGATGTATGCTGACTTAAGCCTTAAAGCGCAAATGCCCGAAGATATCATAAAAAAGCTATAGCGCCTGTACCCGAGCGCAAAGTCTGGGCGCAAGAATTGCAGGCGCAGTATGATGTCAGCATTGCAGTGAGTTGTCAGGTGGTCTGCATGAGTCGAACCGCTTACTACTATAAGCCTAAGCTATCTGATGATAGTGAGATTATTGATGTCTTAAACAAGCTTACTGACAAGCACAATCGTTGGGGCTTCCCAAAGTGCTTTAAACGCATACGCAAGCTTGGCTATCAATGGAATCATAAGCGAGTACACCGTGTTTATACCGCGTTAAACTTAAACCTACGCCGTAAGTCTAAAAGACGGCTACCAACACGTAACCCCCAGCCGTTAAGTGTGCCAGACGCATTGGGTCATACTTGGTCTATGGACTTTATGAGCGACAGACTACACAACAATATTCGCTTTCGAACCTTTAATGTGATTGATGATGACAACCGTGAAGTATTAGGCATTGATATTGGTACCAGTATGCCTTCACTCCGAGTAATTCGCTATCTTGATCAACTAGCTGAGTGGCATGGTTACCCTAAGCAAATAAGGGTAGATAACGGCAGTGAGTTTACATCCAGCATATTCACTGATTGGGCATCAGCTCATGGTATCTATGTTGACTATATCGAGCCTGGTTGTCCTTATCAGAATGCTTATATTGAACGGTTTAATCGTAGTTATCGCAATGAGGTTTTAGATTGCTACCTTTTCAACAATTTAAACGAGGTCAGTCAACTGACTGAGGAATGGATCACGGTTTATAACACTGAAAGACCCCATGATTCACTTAATGATATGACACCTGCTGAGTACAGACAGGTGGCTTAATTATTCTACGATGATGTTGTGTTAAGAATGGGGTATTTACACTGTCGCGCCACTACTCGCAGCAAAATGCTTGATTAAGTACTCATACGCATTACCAATCACGTCCAAACTACCGACACGCTCAGCGGAGAGGTTCAGAATATCTTTGCCAAAATCTTCTAACAGATGGCGTAATAGCTCGTTCTTTTGCTTTTCTTGACCGAGTTTATCGGTATTAAAGCTAATATCTTGGAAGACGTTTTTGAGCTTGGTACCGTTGGCTTCTTCAATGGCATGTAGCGCCTCATCGATGCGCTGACCATTACCCGGCTGATGGCGCTGCTCGTACAAGTCCCAAAAGCTTGCGCCTTCAGGCAAGACAAAGCGCTGCTTGGACATCATGGCATGGATCAGCTCTGGGTTGTCGCCAAACTGCTCGACCAGCTTGTTGTACTCATCGAGGTAAACGTCGGATAGATACTTGAGAAACAGCATGGTCAAAATAAAGTCTTTATAGGTATCGGCGCTGATGACGCCACGGAAGGTGTCACAGGCGTTCCAGACGGCTTTATTGATATCGTCTTGATTGATTTGGTTAATACTATTAGGTACGCTGGTTGGCATTTATGGTTCCTGAATACTTTGAAAAGTGGGAATTTGATAGTGAGGTAATGATAGCAGGGTCTAGAATGCTTGGCAGATGTTAGTGGCTAGAAGTTCAACTCTAGTAGATATTTATATAAATTAATTGAATAAACTAAGGGGCCAAAGCACAAAAATACTTGATAACAATGTGATTATTATGGGTACTGAGAAGATATATTTAACAGCGTATATGTATAAGTCATTTAATCATGCTTAGGCGGTATAGAGTAAGTACCCACCACGTGGGCGACCATATCCTCAGAGCCTTTGGAGTAGAGCGACACTTCGCCTACGATTAGCGCGCCCGACTTTTATCAAGCTACACTCGGCGACGATACTCCTATCTGCTGAGGGTCGACGCAAAAAGTTAATCGTCAAGCTAGTGGTCACGGCTAAGGGCACGATACCGATTTCACCCAATATTGCAATATAAATCGCGATATCAGCGATACTCATTAGTACAGGACCAGAGACAGTGCCGCCAGGTCGTAGCTCGTCCGTGCCGACATCGAGCGACAAAGTAGCTTTGCTATCCCCTACTGACTCAATCTTATATTTAGAGTTTGGAGATTCTGATTGTATAAAAGCGATGATCTCTTCTTTGGTTGCTGACATCTCTCTTCCTTGAGATTAGTGGTTATGGTGAAGGGTCACAAGCCATCCTACTCTGCTTAACACTCTCCGCTGCTCGAATATTTATTTATAGTAGGCCTCTTTTAGATCGACAAGCCAATAAACCTAAGTACGAAGCCCCACTCTCAGATCGATCTGCCGCTCAGCTTTGATATTATGATGCAGGTATCCATTGCTATATTTGGCTTTAACATCCAACAGCGGTTTGACGGCGTAAGGCGTGTNTTTTGCCTTTCATATCAGATACAGCGTGTGGTGGGTTAAGTTTATTGTAGCCATGATGTCATGAAAATCGTAGTCCTTTATGCTGAACCTATTGCATACCAGTCGTCAGCTAATGCACAAGACTATCTCTCTGTTGCTAACAAACCAGTTGATTTTGATAGTAAAATGACTAAAATATGGACGATTTACTTTATTTTATATACGCTAGAACGGAATAAGCATTCAGTGACAATGTACAATAAGAAACATTATGCTTAAAAAAGTAAGATTATAAACTAAGGAGCAAGGCGTATCGCTACAACTATAACAACTCACGATATGCTAGAAGGGTCAATGAAGAAGACACCTGCAGATACCCTTATCAGATTGGTATACGTGAGCACGATAAATACCAATGAGAGTTCTGTCTTTGAGCATATTCAAAAGCACTCAGAGAATTTTAATAAAAATAACCGTATTATACCCCACTCTCAACTTCGAAAGTGATTGAAAAAAGAAGAGCACCTCACTAATCTATTGTTTTCGACCAAGAATACAATGGAGTTGTGAGATGCCCATAGACGAATTTATCATCAATATCTATTTAATGGTAGAGCAATATTACAAAATAGTCGTCACCAAACCCTTGCGAAGTGCAGGTTACGCGCCAAAGCTAAGTGATCCTGAGGTTATTTGCATGGAGATGGTCGGTGAATTTTTACACCTTGATCAAGACAAACAAATTTGGCAATACTTTACCCAGCATTGGCAAGACTGGTTTCCAGCCATCGGCTCATACCCTAACTTCGCAAAGCACTGCGCCAATCTGTGGCAAGTCAAACAGCAGATACAAGATAAAGTCAGTGAACTTGAGGGCCGTGACAACATTCATTTTATGGATGGCTTTCCGATACCCGTCTGTCATTATGGACGCGCTTATCGGCATAAAAACTATCAAGACTTAGCGGCTTTTAGCTACTGTGCGGCTAAGCAAGAGAGGTACTATGGCTTTGAAGGACATTTGCTTGTTAACTTATCGGGCATGATTAAAGGCTTTACCTTTGCTCCTGCCAATGTTGATGAAAGAGCGGTTGCCCCAGAAATCACCACTCATATTCATGGGCTACTTGGCGCTGATAAAGGGTATATCAGCCCTAGTCTGACATCGTACTACGACGCTCAAGGCGTGGATTTACAAACGCCACTCAGAGCCAACATGAAAGAGGATAGACCCAAACCTGTGGTAAGGCGGCTAATGAAAGCCCGCCGTATCGTTGAAACAGTCATTGGTCAGTTATCAGAACGATTTAATATACAAAAGGTACGAGCAAGAGATTTATGGCATTTGTCTCATCGATTGATTCGTAAGATTCTTTCACACAATCTGTGCTTTGTACTCAACAAAAAACTTGGTAACCCGCCTCTTCAGTTTGATTTGCTTATTTCAAGTTGAGAGTGGGGTGTATTATGGGGTTTTTATGCAATGACGATGAGAGCTTCTTGCAATTTTTGGAAGGTAGTAAAAAAAGCATCTTCTCCCTTATGCAGCGGATCTTCCAAGACCCCAACCATAAAGACGTCGATGTGGTCCTCACCGAAAAGGTAAGTGGTTATAGCTTCACTGACTGGCGTATGCACAGCCTTAACTTAGGCGATAGTAACTGGGCAAGATTTTCGAATCAAACTCGTATGAGTGGCATCTCCCCCTTTAAGCCAAAGCACTGGCCGCACTGGTTCGTTGAGAGTTTTGTCGACTCTATGAAAAACTTGGACTACTCCGCCCTCGATAAGGAAGCTATTACCTTTGATAGTCTAGGCTATTCTGACGTCGAAAAGAAATTAGTCAGTAATAATGTTTTGTTCTATATCTTTCTCAGCGTGTTGATCAGTGCTGCTACGATCGTTGTCTTGTTGCGATATAACATAATCTCTTAAGCGCTCTTACTTTTATATTAGCTTCTGCTTTTTTGTTACTGCTGACCCTGCCTGACATATTTACAATCTTGTACTTATGCCACTTGCGCTTATACCAGACGGGGTGTTAATTTTTTTAAACATTAACCACTCCGCGCCTGCCGTTTAAGCAGTTTTGCCTGCCGCTTTGCTTCCTTCGCACTTCCCTCAATCTCAACGGGCGTTAGGCCCTTTTTCTTTTGTTTGAGATAATTCAGATAAGCTGGAATATGAGTTCTACCTAGATACTTATCTAAATACGGTAAAAACCCCGCGTAATTGCCTTTGAATTTGGCATGATGAAAGTCGTGATAGACTGGCCCTTCATAGACGGGAAATAAATGCGCCGGATTCCATGGAATATCATAGCCGATATGTCCGTCTGCGCCTTCAATTTGCCGTAGTATCACCCATAAATAGACCACGTAAATGTACGCGCCAAGCAAAATAGGCCCGACCAGAGTGAGCGTCGCGGTCAGTGCCAAGGTCGAATGTTCAACACGCCCTAACTATTTAATCATCACTATAACGTTAATAATGATAATCTTATAGCTAGCGCGACGAATAACGAATGTCAGACGCAGCTGCTATAAAATTCGCTTATAGTAGCTATTGGCGGTCGATATCGACTGCATATCAACGCAAAACAATAGCAAGGATGAATCATGAAAAATTTAGTAGTAGCAGGACTAGCAGGACTGAGTTTAAGCGCTTGTGTGACNATCAACGCGCCGATGCATGGCATNGGTGACGATAATGATAACGTCGTCACTCAGTACCCTATCGAGANNGCTTTTCTTAACATCTACACCCAGCCGCGTAGCGAAAGACTATACGCCAAAGTCGATGAGCAAACGATCGTCGCTGACATCAACGTCACNCCCAAAGGNNCTACGGTTTTTAATAATAAAAGCGTACAAGCGGCTNATATTGGCACGATNACNAAGCGCTTTGATCAAATCACTAATCAGTCGGTCGCCACCAACTACTTCACGACAAANCCACTAGANTTTCACGGTTTTACAGACACTAGTGGTAGATACTCGCTATCTAAGCAGACTGCACCCATTCCCAAGCTGGCAAGCATTGGCGACAGCAGTCAGCTGATCACTGAAAACGTCTATAGTGATAGCAGTATGCGCAAAAAAGTCGGCAGCTATAAACAAAGCTGGTCACTGACGCGCGAGAATAAAACCCAAGCTTGGCTGTGTATAGAGACCTCAGAGAACCTACTGCTCAATAATGATGCTAATGGCAGCTCTACAGAGTGCTACAAAATCAACGCACAAGGCGATATCCTAGCGAGTAAAGTCGCGATTAGCCAACCTGTTGGTATCGGTAGTTATCAAGCTATCACCTTTACTAGTCGCTAGCCTATAGCCTATTATAAAATCAGAGCCCACTTAACCGGTGGGTTTTGTTTGCCAATTTTACCCTACTATCACGTGTCAATAATTACTATGCAAAAGCCTTTATTAACGCTAACTCGTATTATTTTAACCGTGGCAGGCGCGGTAATTATTGTTGAATGTGCCGCGCTAATAGCGGTAGGCAAGATCAACTTCGGCACTACTGTCCCCTTGATGATTGGGCTGATATTTGTCGCGCATGGACTGTCGTGGCCGCGCATACAAAGATTCATTAAGCGCAGGCCTTTACTTAAGCGTGGTTGGTACGCGCTATGGGGATTATTCAGCGTTTGGTTAGTCAGCTTCGCGGTGTTTATCATCTCGCTACAGCAGCAAATTGAGCTCAGCCGTCAGCCGCTACCAGATCTTGCAGCGATTATCGTTTTGGGCTCAGGTACGGTCGATGGCAAACCTACCCCGACACTGGCGAGTCGTTTAGATAGCGCCGCGCCGATTATTATTGCTCAGCCAGCAGCCATCGCTATCACTAGTGGCGGCGTTGGCTTCGGGCGCGATCGTAGCGAGGCTGATATTATGGCCAGCTACTTAAATGAGGCGCACCAGATTGCACTAGATAGTGTATGGCAAGAAGACAAAAGCACCAGCACTGAGGAAAACTTGGCGAACTCAAAAGCACTCCTCGCCGCACAAGGAATCAGTATCAAAGCACCTATTGCTATCGTTACTAGCGATTTTCATACTATACGCTCAGCCGCTATTGCGCGCCATCAAGGCTATACCCAGCCCATTACCGTCGCCAGCCCCACGCCTCTATCTATCCGCTATAACGCTTGGTTTCGTGAGTATTTTGCTTTTGTGAGCGGTTGGCTATTGGGCGAGTATTAGAATATAAAAAATGGTTACTTTAAACGTCCTATATTTAGTAGGGGCATTACTGATTTTCGCTAGCATTATGGCGAGCACCTTATCAGCGCGTTTAGGCGTGCCATTACTACTGTTATTCTTAATAGTGGGCATGCTCGCAGGTGAAGAAGGTCTGCTGGGTATTGAGTTCTCACAATACAATATTGCCAACTTTATCGGTCAAGCTGCCTTAGCCTGTATCTTGCTCGATGGCGGCCTGCGCACTTCCTTTCAGTCGTTTCGAGTCGGACTTAAACCTGCTGTCACTCTCGCTACTTGGGGCGTTTTTGCGACCGTTATGGTTTTGGGCTTATTTGTCACTTGGCTCGATCGCAGGCGATCCGATGTTCACTGAGGATCTGCCCATTATTCAAGCGGTGATCATCATGAGCGTGGTCATCGGCCTGTATCGCTTATGCACTTGGTTTATGATGAAGTATCAGCCTTTTGAATATCTATTAGAAGGAAAACCCGTTTATATCGTCGAAAATGGCCGCTTGGTACTAGAAAAAATAAAAGAAGGTAAAATGTCGCACGATGAGTTTTTTGCCGAAATGCGTCAGCAAGGGGTAGAGCACTTAGGACAAGTACGTATTGGCTTGCTTGAGACCGATGGTAACTTTAGCCTGTTATTGTATTCTCTAGACGATACCCGCTATGGCCTACCCTTGTTTCCTAAACAGTCCGTAGCAGTCAAAGAAGTAAAAGCTGGCTGGCACTATGCTTGTATGTACTGTGGCAATATCGATTATATCACCACCCCAAATGAGCTGTGTAAACGCTGTAAACACAAAAGTCGACGCTGGGCGAAAGCCATTAATAATGAGATCGTCACTTAATCTATCAATAAAATATAACTCTAAAATGCTGACTCCCTTTAATAAAGTCTTATACATAGTAGCGTCGGCAGTATACTTTACACTATAGATACTTTCATTATAAATAAATTATGTTAACATATAATATAAATTTCATTATAAAATAAGGAGCTTTTATGAAAAAGTTATTACTAAATGCCACTCTTGCACTCTCAAGCCTTACAGCGATTAGCGCTTGTGCCAATACGAATGCTAATAACACTATGCCTCATAACAATATGCAGCAAATGCAGCATAATAATGGCGGTCAGCATATGCACAGCGGCATGAACACTATGATGAGTAATATGATGGCTGAGCTAAATTTAAGCACCAATCAAAAAGCGCAAATTCAAGCGCTTAGACAGAATAATCGTGGTAATCATATGCAAAACCGTGAAGCCATGATGAATATATTAACCCCAGAACAACGCCANAANCTTGCGACAATGCGCGCGCAGCATATGAAACAAGGCGGTCATATGATGAANCGAGGTCATATGAATCAAGATGGCCATATGATAAACAAAGGCCACATGAATCAAGAGGGTCATATGAACCAATGAGGCAAACGCTAGGCTTAATTAAAAAAGTCTAACTCTCAAAATCTAATCGAAGAAATCGCAGTCGCTCAAAAGCTGGCTGCGTTTTTTAATGCCTGTCTCAAATGTAGTATTGATAATGTTAAACACAAGTTAAACACAGTCTTTAGCTTACGTTTTGATATATTGAGCGGCATAAAATACGGTATAGTCGACTCTAAAGAGCTAAACAGACCTTAGCTTGATCAGACATATTCTCAAAACAGTGTCAAAACACCCGCTTATATGTCTCTATTTTATTTAGAATCGACTATAATAGGCTATAACGGCCGTTTTTTTAGAATATAAACCACAAATCTGGCTTCCGTGTTAAAGCTCGCCGCTGCCGCTTTTGCCAAGAGCGCTCGCCGTTTATCGGGCTGGGCACGATAAGCATAAGGGGTCATGGTTAATAAATCCGCTAATGCTTGCTCAGACAAGCTCAGCTCAGTGCTGACTTTATGNGTCTCTAATAAATCAAAAAAAGGCACAAGCTCAGTCAAAAACTTATCTGAATTATGCTCACGTACTTCATCAAATANCGCCTCGCGCACGCTAGCCAAATGGCTNATATCGGGCTTAGCTATCACTACATAGCCGCCCTGCTGCAAGACATCATTAAAAGCTGTGGGCAATATCGGGCTAAAAATACTACTGATACCCATCAAGCTATTATTACTTAGCGGAAGATGGGCGGCGCTTGTGACGATAGGATAAATAGTCGCTTTGCTGTNATCCAGCTTATCAGCCTCTAGCCATAAGCGCTTAGCCGCTTTGCTCGCTTTGGCCACTTCTAACACGGCAGNCTTGCTAATATCGGCGGCGATCAAGCGATCAATGCCCTTGGTTTGCGCAATGGCTTCAGTGTAATACCCNTCGCCGCAGCCAATATCTAACCACGTCACAGACTCTTTATTTTTTCTTGCGCCGTCTTGNGGCAAGATGCTTTGTATCTGCTCACAGAGCAGATNTTGTAACGGCTGATAATAACCGGCAGCCAAAAACCGCTTCCGAGCAAGGATAGAGTNGCTACTGTCGCCAGGCGCTTTGGACTTTTTTTGCTGTACAGGCAGTAAGTTGACATAGCCTTGCCGTGCTACATCAAAAGGATGGCAAGTGTTTTTAGCGTTTAAGCTGCCATCACAGCGCCAAGTATCAGCTGCTGGTACTAGCGGCGATTGGCAAATAGGACATATAAATANCGACACCAGTCTCTTAACCTCTTCTAAATTTACTCAATAGTTTAACATCAGCATCTTAGCAAAAATCACTGCCGATAAGCGATAAAAAAGCCACTCTAAAATGATCTAGAGTGGCTTTTTGGCTGAGTGATCAGGAGTATTGAACCTAATCAAGCAAGCATTTAACGCAGTTTTAACGTCATCAACCCTAGCACCACGAGCACAATAGCAATAATCCAAAATCTGGCTACTACCTGTGTCTCTTTCCAGCCGATCTCTTCGAAATGATGATGCAGCGGTGCCATACGAAAGATGCGTTTTTTGCGTAGCTTATAAGAGCCAACTTGCAATATCACCGATATCGCTTCGGCGACAAATAAGCCGCCCATAATGGCAAAGGCAATCTCTTGGCGGGTCATCACCGCGATCGTACCGAGCATCGCGCCCAGTGCTAACGCGCCAACATCACCCATAAACACTTGCGCGGGATGAGCGTTGAACCACAAAAACCCTAGTCCTGCGCCGACCATCGCCCCGCAGACGATAATGACCTCTGAATTATAAGGTATATAAGGCACGTGTAAGTACTCTGAGAAGCGCACATCACCTGAGACATAAGCCATCGCGCCAAGGCCTGCAGCGACCAACACTACTGGCAGTATCGCCAGACCATCTAAACCGTCGGTTAAGTTAACCGCGTTAGAAGCACCGTTAATCACAAAGTAAGTAAAGATAATAAAGGCAATGCCAAATGGCACTGCAGAAAACGGAATGTACCAGTCCTTAAATACTGGCAGCAGCAGATCCTGCATCATTCGCGTCGTAGCAGCATCAGGCTGCAGGGTCGCAATATAGTATAAAGAGACCCCGACAAAGATAGCACCGACTGATAGCCAAAAGTACTTCTTACGCGCAATCAGCCCTTTAGGATCTTTGTATTTAATCTTCAACCAATCATCGGCCCAACCGACCGCGCCAAAGATAACCATCACCACGAGCAAAATCCAAACGTAAGGGTTATCTAAGCGCGCCCACAACAGACTCGCCACGCCAATAGAGGTGAGGATAAGCACCCCGCCCATCGTTGGCGTACCTGTCTTGGCCAAATGCGACTGCGGACCATCATCACGAATGGCCTGTCCATAGCGAAGAGTACGCAGATGACGAATCACCCGCCGGCCTAAGAGCAGACTAAACCCTAAAGCGGTAATGACCGCTAATAGTGCGCGCAGCGTCAAAGAGGATACCGCAGAAAACGGCGAATAATACTGGCTAAGCCATTCAAAAAACCAAACTAACACCGCTTACTCCTCGATTAGCGCATTGATGAGGGTTTCCATTTCCATAAAACGAGACCCTTTGAATAACACAGTGCAAGGATGTGCTTGCTGCGCTTGTAGATACTGCTGGAGATACTGTAATAAGCTGTCTTTATCCTCAAAATCATGCGCGGTAATACCGCCGATCTCTTCGGCTCCGGCCACCGTATACCGAGCGTACTCCCCAACGCAAAGCAGTACATTAATACCGATAGCAGCAATAGTACGGCCTAAGCTTTGATGCTCGCTAACTGCAGCGTCGCCCAGCTCACCGATGTCGCCAAGTACCATAACTTGCGTACCGGTTTGCGCCGCTAAGACTTTGGCAGCGGCGCGTACGGCGTGCGGATTGGCATTATAAGTATCATCAATCAAGCGATGATTGCCTAGTATTTGACTGTTGAGACGGCCTTTGGCTGGACGGGCGTTTTCTAAACCGATGACAATATCTTCAACATCGATCGCTAACGCATAAGCGCAAGCCGCTGCCGCTAGCGCGTTATTGACATTATGCTCACCGGCGAGTGGCAGACAGATATCTTTTACCTGCGTGCCGATATGTAATTTAAACTCGCTGCGCTCAGGCTCAACGTCTAAGTGGCTCGCACTGACGTCGGTATTGCCAAAACCGATTACTTTTGCGGTGTTTTTTTCAGCAGTACGGCGCAGCTGATTGGTAAAGTCATCTTTGTCCGGCACAATCGCAAACTGGTTGTCTGTCAAGGTGTGGTAAATCTCAGATTTGGTTTGGCAGATACCTTCACGGCTACCAAACTCGCCTAAATGCGCGGTTCCGATATTGAGAATACAAGCCACATCAGGACGGACAATCTCAGTGGTATAAGCGATCTCGCCGATATGATTGGCGCCCAATTCTAATACGGCGTAACGATGATGATCAGACAGCTCAAGCAGCATCATGGGTACGCCTAAATCATTATTGAGATTACCACGGGTGATCAATGTGGGCGCTAGGCGACCAAAGATACTACCGAGCATCTCTTTACAGGTCGTCTTACCACTGGAGCCGGTAATGGCAATAACGGTTAGATTGGGATGCTGCTGACGACGATACGCAGCGAGCTGACCCAAAGCCAGACGGGTGTCATCAACGACTAACTGCGCAATGCTTGTTGAGATAGGACGCGAGACGATAGCAGCGATAGCGCCTTTAGAGGCCGCAACGTTAATATAATCATGTCCATCAAAATTATCACCACTCAAAGCTAAGAATATATCCCCTGCTTGGATGGTACGCGTATCTGTAGTGATACGATTGCTCGTCACCTCCAGCTCGGTACTGTCTTGGCTCTCCTGCGCTGGTTGCCAATGTCCACTAAGCGCTGCTGTCGCTGCCAGCAAGTTATCTGCTTGCCAGACATACAGTCCTTGCGACTGAATAGTATTATGGTGGTCAGCTGTCATAGTGAATACCTTGTATATTAATAATTAACGACTACTTTTATAGATGTTTGACTGAGACTTAGTAGCTCATGGTCTGTGTTTATGTTTCAAGAAAGCTTGTGCTCTAGATGATTTAGACTAGGCACGCTTTGCTTGTTTGAGTGCTTGCTGCAAGATAACACTNTCATCGAAGTCATAACGCACGCCTTTGATTTCCTGATAAGTCTCATGGCCTTTGCCGGCGATCACGACGATATCATTGGCCGCTGCATTTTTGACGGCGTGCTCTATCGCCTTTTGCCGCGCAGGCTCGATATAGGTGCGCTCATATTGCTCGTCCGTCATGCCGGCTTGCATATCTTGTAAGATGATATTGGGGTCTTCGCTACGCGGATTATCGGCGGTCAATATGACCCGATCAGCGCCAGCTAGCCCCGCTTGCGCCATAATAGGGCGCTTGCCAGCATCACGATCGCCGCCGCAGCCAAACACTGCCCAAAGCTGACCTTCACAGTGCGCTTTAAGGCTTGTCAATACTTGACTGAGCGCGTCCGGCGTATGTGCATAATCGACGATAAAGCAGCCATTATTTGAAGCCACGCGCTGCATGCGGCCGACAGCGCCGTGCAGCTTAGGCACCAAGTCGCTGATGCGCTCAATATCTACCCCGAGCGCCACCGCCGCTGCAATAGCCGCCAATAGATTGGCAACATTGAAGCGCCCTAATAGTGGACTGACCATCTCAATATTGCCAAATTCGCTCTGCATAGCTATCGTCACGCCTTGCAAGCTTGGCTCAATACTAGCAGCGCTAAAGGTGGCATTCATAGATGGGTCTAGACTATAAGTCCAAACTTTAAGCCCACTCGCTTGCGCGGTATCGAGCATAGTTTGCGTATGCTCATCATCGATATTGATAATGGCATGAGTCAGACTAGGGAAATGCTGTTTATCAAAAAGCTTCGCTTTGGCCGCCACATACTCATCCATATCGGCATGATAATCTAAATGATCACGCGACAGATTGGTATAAATAGCAACTTTAATCGGCACGCCTTGCAGACGATGCTGGTCAAGACCGTGCGAGCTGGCCTCTAGCGCTAAGAGGTCGACTTGCTGCGCGCCCATATTCTGCAAAAACTGCTGCACCGCTAGCGCATCGCCAGTGGTATGGCTGGCTTGTACCAACGCCTCTAATTTACCATTACCTGCTGTGCCCATCACCGCGCTACTCATGCCCGCTAACTGCGTAAGCTGGGCGACCAGTTGGCTGATCGTGGTCTTGCCATTGGTACCAGTGACCGCAGCGACTGTTGGCAAGACTACCGGCTGCGCATATTGCAGCCGCAGCTGCACTAAGTCGCCAAGAAAATCGCGGATATTAGGTACATAAACTACAGGACAAGGCAGATTCGATAGTGGCTGCTCAGCCGCTAATTTATTATCATTCAGCTGAATATTAGCATCGGCTGGCGCGTTAGCTTCGCTAAGCAGGGCTTCGGGATCTAGCTCAGATAAGATAAAAGCCGCGCTCTTTGCTGCTTGTTGCAAATAACGACGGCTCTGCTGACAGTTTGGTGTTTGGCTCTTTAAAAGGATAAAAGCATCGTTTTCGCTCACTTGCCGACTATCTAAACGCAATTGGGCAAAAGCAATATCCAGCACAGCATTCAAATCAGTAATGGCCGCTAATTGTTGTGCTAGACGCTCACGTGCCAAAGTACTGCTGACGTCTCTGTTTTCTAGTAGCTGCTGCAAGGTCACGGTACTGCTTTGGTCATTATTGCTTTGGTCATTATTGTTCTGGTCAGTACTGCTTTGATCACTATTAACTTGATAAGCGTCGGTCATGAAAAATCCTAGAGCTTTAAAATAAAATAAAGTGAATGCTTAGCCTCAAGCTTGCTACTGCTCTTGCGTTTGTAGTGGCTTATCAAGTGGCACATTATACAGGCGTAGCGCCTCTTTCATTACGTTATGAAAGACGGGAGCGGCAGTTAGTCCAGCATAATGCAGCCCGCGCGGATCTTCTAATAAGATAACGCCGACTAGCCTTGGGTTGGACGCAGGCGCCATACCGGCGAAGATATTACGATACTGATCGGTGTAGTAGCCGCCATCTGGGTTGATACGGCGCGAGGTACCGGTCTTGCCAGCGACGCGGTAGCCATCGATGTTCGCCGCTTTTGCGGTACCACCGGGCAGCGTTACTGACTCAAGCATCTCGACGATGGCCATCGCCTGATCATGCTCCATGATGCGCTTACTAGGCAGCGGTTTGTCGGTCTTAGTCAAGGTCAAAGGATGCATGACCCCGCCAGCTGCTAGTGCCGCATAAGCTTGCGCGACTTGCGCAAGTGTCGCTTCCATACCATAGCCATAACTGACCGTAGCACGGCGCGCGGTTTCTTTTTCTTTAGGTGTAGTGACATTACCACTACCCTCGCCTGGGAACTGTAGCGGGGTCTTAGCGCCAAAACCAAATTTCTTTTGCATACTAGTGATACCATCAGGCGGCAGTGCTAAGGCGATTTTCGTTGACGCAACGTTACTTGATTTTTGTAATAAAGTGGCAAGGTTAATCACCCCCAANTTGTTATGATCACGAATCGTATAGCCGCGAACGCGTATTGAGCCTGGATTGGTATCAATCATTGAGTTGGCGGTGTATTTTTTTGAATCAAGCGCCGCTGCCACCGTGAAAGGCTTCATCACTGAGCCTGGCTCAAAGGTATCTAGTAGCGCCCGATTGCGCTGGTTTTCGCCGGTCATCTCATTGAGATTATTAGAGTTAAAAGAAGGCCAAGTCGACAAGGCTAATACCTCACCGTTTTGCACGTCTACTATCATACCCGTCGACCAACGCGCCTGCTGNAANCGTCCAGCTTTCTCTAATTCTTTATAAAGCAGGTACTGCAAGCGCGAATCAATAGTCAAAGCCACATCTTTACCTGCGACTTCTGGCTTTAATTGCTTAATCTCTTTGAGACTGTTCTGCTTGGCATCTTTTAGCACTAAGACCTTACCGTCCTCNCCNGCTAGNNNTTGCTCNNANTGACGCTCNATACCCGCGCGGCCCTCATAGCCGCCATCAACATCATTGGCGTTTTGACCCATAAAGCCAAGTAGCTGCGCGTTGGGCTGCGGCTGAGGATAATAGCGCTGAAAGAAGTTTTTCTCATAGACGCCTGGGAAGTCAAGCGAGCTGACGCTTTGAGCGATCTCTGGAGTGACTTTATTGAGTAATGGCAGGTAGTGTGAACCTGGGCCTGAAGGCAGAGCCGCTTTAACCGCCTCATCATCGGTGACATCGACGCTCTTATCGATAGCGGCGGCCTTTTCAAGCTCAGCTACCGGAATATTAGCCGCGGCGGCCAANACCGTCAGATCCATATTATCCAAGCGCTTTTGCATCCGCGCTCGTAGTACTGGTTGACTGGGGTTTTCNATGATGACTCGGTTGAGCTCATAGTACTCGCGCGCATAGTCGTGCGGACTAAAGGAGACAGTCGCNAGTGGTGCACTGACCGCTAAAGGTAAATTATTGCGGTCGGTAATCATGCCGCGATAGGATTTTTGTGTGCGCTCGCTGGTGATTAGCTCATTACCTTTATCTTGATAAAACTGGGCGTTGGCAACTTGAATATAATAGGCACGGCCTATCAATAGCACCAACACCGTTAGGGCGATGGCCCATACCATCCGAAAGCGGTTTTTGTCATATTCAAAGCCGCCGCGCGAAGACGCACCTGAGGCCTTACTCATAATGGTGCGTTTCGATTTACGGTTCTTTACGCTAGTGTAAGCGCCTTGCGCGTCGCTCTTTTTCTTACGGGAGAATATTTTTTTACCCGCACTAGGAGCGTTACCTTTAGCTTTTTGCTGCGCTTTTGCTTTATTGGCCGGGCGCAGTGGTTTTATTACTTTACCGCTAGCTGATTTTTTATCGGTTGATGGCTTTTTGCTACTCATTGTCCATCCCCTCTAGAGTCTGCAGCGGACGGGCTTTCTGGGCTAAGATCAGTATTGGCAACATCAGTACTACTATTATCAGTATCAGCGCGAGCAAAAGAGTCGCCCGCTATCACCGGAGCGCCCGGCTGAATAATGAGCTTGTCTTTTAGCGTCGGCGAGTACATGCCTAGTTCTGCAACTGCGCGGCTAGCAATCTGCGGTGTGGCACTAAAGGTTTGCTGCTCAATGAGCAAGCGCTGATGCTCTACTTGCAATTTGCGCTGTTGTTTTTTCATATCTTGCAAAGTTTTATAGTCCTGATGGTATTGTTGTACCGCCTCAGCTGTTTTGATACCACTCCAGACAATACCCGCCGCAAGCAGTAATAGCACCACCACATAGATATTTATTACACTAAAACGCTGTGCAAACATCTCGCCCACATCGCTATGAGTTGGGCTTGCTACGCGGCCAGATTTAGGTTTGCCAGATATTGCCATGACGATCTCAAAAAGGTGGACTTAAAGATAAATAAAAACGAACAGCTATTTTTTAGTACAACTCAACAGTAACTAGCAGGTTAGTTTAACTGCCATTACTTACGGCTTTTTAACGGTTACGTATCCGTTGCCACATTATACTAAGCAACGATGGCTGAAAACCTTATGTTTTTGCAATTTTGTATTTTTACTATAAAGAGATTTTCAGTTTTAACTAACTATTTGATCACCGTAAAACCTTATAGTGATTCAACGCTCAATCAGATTGGTGCTCATAAGCGATATCAGTACGAGTCGCCGCACGTAGCCAAGCACTACGCGAGCGCGGGTTTTGAGCGATCTCAGATTTGCTTGGGCCGATGCGCTTAGGTTTATTAAAGTAACGCGGACGCTTAGGCGGCATCGGCAGGTTTTCGTCCTCAGGATACTGCCCCTTACTATGGCGCTGCAAAAACTGCTTAATGCGGCGATCCTCTAATGAGTGAAAGCTGATCACCGACAGCTGACCACCTGCCTTTAATACCGTAAGGCTCTGGGTCAAAAAGCTATCAACATCGCCAAGCTCATTATTGATAAAGATGCGCATCGCCTGAAAGCTTTGCGTCGCCGGATGTTTACCGCGTTGCCAGTTCGGATGCGCCTCTTTGATGACCTCCGCCAGCGCAAGCGTCGACTCATAGCTGCCCATCTGCTTGATTGCACGCGCAATACGGCGGCTGTGGCGCTCCTCACCAAACTCGTATAACACGTTGGCCAAAGTCTCATCATCGACTTGCGCAAGCCAATCAGCAACCGGCTGACCACGGCTGGTATCCATACGCATATCGACGGCACCATCACGCATAAAACTAAAGCCGCGGCTACCATCATCTATCTGCGGCGAGGAGATACCTAGATCTGCCATGAGCCCATCAACTTGACTAATACCAAGCGCAGCTAAGCTATCTGTCAAAGTGGCAAAGCTATCATGCACAACGGTTACGCGGCTATCTGTAGCTGCCAATTCATTAGCCACAGCAATCGCTGTCGGATCTTTATCGAAAACAATGAGCTTGGCATCGTCAGCCAATTGCGAGAGTAGCAAGCGGCTATGACCACCGCGCCCAAAAGTCGCATCGACATAGATGCCGCGCGCTTGTAGACTGTTGTCGCTACTGGCTTTCGGCAGTGATTTGACACCAAGTACCGCCGCGACCGCTTCTTCTAGCAGCACCGCTTGATGACTAAACTCTGATTCATTAGCAGTAGCAGACTGCGTTGCTGCTTGGGCAGCTAATTTTGNACTGGGCTTTGGCTTCGATAATGACACAAATAACTCAATAGATGACGACCCTATGGGCCAATAATGTTGTAAAAAAACAGGATAAAAATAAACAAGTTATGCCTCGCTAGCGTTATTATCGCAAGGATACNCAGCGAGTCAAGCACCAACTGGGCTTTTCGCCAAAAATATCTTGGCTGTCTGTTATAATAGCGCTCTATTTTACGCTATTTTTTGCGGTTAGTTATAACCGTCTTCACTCCATTTCTAAAGCAATAAGCAATTTTTTTAACTGATTATTCTATGTAAGGCGACCTGATGCAAACCACTTCACACACTTCACACAGCCCAGCCCCTGCCACTCGTCCCGTGCGTACTCGTATTGCGCCCTCCCCTACTGGCTTTCCGCACGTNGGCACCGCTTATATTGCGCTGTTTAATTTAGCCTTTGCCAAGGCGCATGGCGGCGAGTTTATCCTGCGTATCGAAGATACCGATCAGGCGCGCTCCACTGAGGCCTCCGAGCAGATGATCTTGGATGCGCTACGTTGGGTGGGACTNGACTGGGCGGAAGGTCCTGATGTCGGCGGACCCCATGCGCCTTATCGTCAAAGCGAGCGCGCGGATATTTATAAAGAACACGCGCAAAAGCTGCTCGATAATGATCACGCGTTTCGCTGCTTTTGTACGCCTGAGGAGCTAGATGCGATGCGAGCTGAGCAAATGGCGCGCGGTGAGACGCCGCGCTATGACGGTCNTTATGCTGACCTGCCGCGCGCAGAGTCGGACAAGCTTGCCGAATCGGGTAAGCCGTTTGTGATCCGTATGCGTGTGCCTACCGAAGGCGTTTGTCNGGTCGAAGACATGCTACGCGGTACCGTTGAGATTCCGTGGGAGCAAGTCGATATGCAAGTGCTGCTCAAAACCGATGGCCTGCCGACGTATCATCTAGCCAACGTCGTTGATGACCACTTAATGCAGATCAGTCATGTCATGCGCGGCGAGGAGTGGCTGAACTCTGCGCCTAAGCATCAACTGCTCTATGAGTACTTTGGTTGGGAGATGCCAATGCTCTGCCACATGCCGCTGCTACGTAACCCTGATAAATCCAAGCTGTCTAAGCGTAAAAACCCAACCTCGATCACTTATTATCGTGATGCTGGCGTGCTGCCTGAAGCGCTGCTCAACTACTTAGGCCGTATGGGCTACTCGATGCCGAATGATGAAGAGAAGTTCACGCTTGATGAGATGATAGCCAGCTTCGATATCCAGCGCGTCTCTTTGGGCGGCCCTATCTTCGATATCGAAAAGCTCAATTGGCTAAACAGCGAATGGTTACGCGAGCTCACACCTGAAGAGCTAAAAACCAAAATCCTCGATTGGGCCAATAACTGCGATAAGCTTACGGCAATGGCAGCCGCGATTCAGCCGCGTATCGAGCTGCTCTCTGACGCGGTCAATTGGGGTGGTTTTTATTTCCAAAACCTTCCTGAGATTACCAGCGACGACTTTGAGCACAAAAATCTCACGCCTGAGCAAATCATGGAGATTCTCCAATTAACACTATGGCAGCTTGAGTCATTACCTGAATGGTCAGAAGATAGTATTTATGCCACTATCAAAGGCTTATCTGCGGCGCTCGATATTAAGATGCGCGACTTTATTGCGCCTTTCTTTATCGCTATCGCTGGTAGCTCCTCCTCCACACCAGTGATGAACTCGATGTGGATCATCGGCGCGGATATGACCTTAAACCGCTTGCGCCACGCGGTTGAGGTGCTTGGCGGCTTAGGTAAAAAGAAACTCAAAAAGCTTGAGAAAAAAGCGGCGGATCTACCGGACTTTTTGGCTGACTAGTTAATGCTATATTGACACAATTGACACAATTGACACAATTGACACAAGAGAAGCGTAGATTTTGCAATGGTGAAGTCTGCGCTTTTTAGTACCAACACCAGTAAATAAACATTTATATTTNAGACAAATATTAAGAGTATTAGCCGTCATTTATTTTTCGAGATCAAGATAAGTTAGGAGTTATTAATGGCAGAACTGAAGGTTTGGCAAAGCTTAGATGATCAAATAAGAAAGTTAGAATCAAGGAATATGGAAGTCTCAGATCATAAAAAAGCAAGAAATTATTTATCCAATATCAGTTATTATAGGCTTAGCGGATACTGGTATCCTTTTCGAAAGTTCCAAGCCGATCAAAAGGGTCGACAAGATACTTTTAAAGATGGAACTACATTTAAGAACATTATTGAATTATATGTATTTGATAAGAAACTTAGATTATTAGCGTTAGATGCTATTGAGCGTATAGAAATGGCTATACGTTCAGATATTGCTTATATACTCGGTGAAAGAAGTCCAAAAGCACACGAGTTACCTGATCATTTACATGGCAACTTTACAAAACGGCCCACATACAAAAAAAATGGTAGATATAGTACGAAAACAGAACACCGTAAATGGTTAGATAGATATGACAGCTTAGTGAGTAGATCCACAAGACAAGACTTTGTCAAACATAACCTAGAAACTTACGGCTATCTGCCTATTTGGGTTGCTGTTGAAATATTAGACTTTGGTGCTATGTCAAGGTTATATTCTGGTCTCAAACATGCAGATGCGACAAAAATATCAGACAAATACCATTGCGCTTCGAAAAAAGAGTTTGAAACGTGGCTAAGGTCACTAAATCATTTGAGAAATATTGTTGCACATCACTCTAGACTTTGGAATGCCAATATTGTGGATCGAGCAACTATTCCACAAACTGATAAATATTGGAGGGCTCTAGCTAAAAATAATGAAAAACCTTTCGTCTATTTCTGTCTTATGCAGCATTTGCTTAAGACAATATGCCCAAATTCAACTTGGGGCCTAAGACTGACAGATCTTTTAAGTGAATTTCCAAAGATATCTAGTGATTTGGTTTCTATAGAAGACTTTGGATATATACAGCATGAAAATTGGAATTTATGGGAATAGGATAACCCAAAAAGAAAGCCACCGCGTACATAGTAAACTATGAAGAGGCGGTGGGCGTATTACCGATTATAATACGCTTTTTATCATCAATCGTCAACTTATCTAAAGCTTAAATTTACACAAAATATCGAATACTTTGCAGAGTTGACAATTCTATAGACAGTGCTAAAGGTGATATCATGATCGGATTATATAGACTTATTAGACACCTACCATAAANATGCTTAGAAAGCCTGACAACTTTATTCTATGTTTTTTTGAATATTTCAAATTATTTGCTATTTTTCAAAAATAGTTATTGACAGCACGACATAACTTACCTAAAATACGCTCACTCTTAACGAGGGGCTATAGCTCAGTTGGTAGAGCACTTGCATGGCATGCAAGGGGTCAACGGTTCGACTCCGTTTAGCTCCACCATACTTTTATCGTCAAAAGCTATTGTTAGATAAAACAGCTTTTAGATAACACAGTTAAGANGCAGTATCAGCACCTAGGCAAGGCTTGTTTCTATAAAATAAGCGCTCTGATGTTGTGCAGTACCGTTGTAGCCCTATTGAAAGATAGCCGCTGTGACACTCTATGCGTCCCCATCGTCTAGAGGCCTAGGACACCGCCCTTTCACGGCGGTAACGGGGGTTCGAATCCCCCTGGGGACGCCACTATTCGGCGTCACTTGTTAGCACTTTTGCTCTTTGCATCGGATCAGACTAATACGTGTAGCAGCAAAAGCCCAGTTACTTTTTGGTGACTGGGCTTTTTTTATGCCTAATACTATCTTATCATCTATTCTTTATTCCTCTTCTTTAATTCTATTGTAGAACATTTCTCGTAGATTACTAAATCTAAGAATAAAATAAGTACCTTTTTTATTTAGTTTTGATTACAAATCACTATACAGGTTCTTACAATTAAATAATTTGGTAACACAGTGTAACGTTAGCATACACAATGTCTGCTTTTTTCTACCTAACAGTATTACTAATACTAGAGTTTATTTTTTATGATAGCGTTGTATTAGCAGGCTCCAAAGTGAGTGTGCTATTTAAGTTAAGGGGTTATCAAGGTTTGATGATCTACTGGACGGATACTACAATCTAAAACATCGTAAAATTTGGTACTGAAAACGGNACATTATAAGGAATGGATATGACACCTACTTACACGCCTCAACGACGTCCTTCATGGCGCGGCGTACTTGCCGGTCTAGTTATGGGACTTATAGTAGTCATGGCAATGATTGCTCTAGCCTTAGTTTTAAGCTCATTTATCCCCTTCGATCTAAAAGGCACTAGTATTGCAGGTGGCATCTATGCGGCTATTACTGCTTTAGTTAGCGCTTTTGTCGCAGGTTATTTTGCTATTAAATTCTCAGCACCAGAGGCTATCTTTGGTGATGGTACTGATATCGACCCAAAAGATGCTTCTTTGACAGGCATGCTAACCGCAGCCTTAATCGTATTGTTTACGACGTTTTTTACGCTAAGCAGTGCAACAGGTATCCTAGCATCAGCAGGTAACGTAATTGGTGGTACGGTAAGTACTGTCACACAAGCTGCAGGCGGTATTGCTGCTGCTGGTACGTCAGCTGCTGGTACTGCAGCCGTAGCCGCTCCAGATAGCGCTATTGAACAATTGCAACAACGTGCGCAAGAAGCATATCAGACCGTTTCTGGTGATATCAGTCAAGAAGACTTAAATGCTTTAGTTGCTAGAAACACACAAGGTCTTAACCAAGAACAAATCGCAGCGACGACTAGTGTATTAGAAGAGATGATCAATAATACTCGCGGCGATGTTGCTGATATGGACTTTACCAGCATTGATACTTGGCGCAACATTGATGACTACGCAAAACAGCGTATGGCATCAATTGAGCAAACGCTACAGGGTCCTGAGCTTATCAATCGTTTACAAGCTGAAGGTCTAACTGAAGCGCAAGCTGTTGAAGTACGCAATGAAGTGACTCAATCATTTAACGAGTATAGAACTAAAACAGAACAGTACATCGCGCAAGCTCAGCAAACGGTTGATCAAAACCTCCAACAAGCCGAAGACATCGCTCGTAAAGCTGCTCTATATTCAGGTCTATTTTGGTTAATTAGCACGATCTTAACCTTTATTGCCGCTACTATGGGTGCTAAGAGCGCTGCAGCAAAGCATCGTTTGTCTAAGCCTATCGTTACTTATGGTGATAATGTACGATAAACTAGACTTATCATAAATTTGATTGGTTAAAATAAAAAAGCTCAATCCTTAATTTATTAGGATTGAGCTTTTTTGTGCGTCAAGCTTTTTGTATAGCGCTATCAATGCTCTACATCTAATGGCGGCGAGGACTTCGTAAAGCTGGCCAAAGATAAGTTCAGTGATAAATAAGTGCCGATAAGTATCACCGCTGACCCTATAATGGCAGCCGTATCCAAAGCTTCGTCTAGTAAGATATAACCAAAGATAATGGCAAATATCGGAATCACGAGCGTAATACTAGTCGCCCGCATCGGTCCGATACTCTTGATTAGCTCATTGATAAAGATAAAAGCAATAGCTGTTGAGAACACGCCGATACACACCACTGATACCCAAGCCTTAACGCTGATACTCTGACCATATGGAAACTCATAAATCGCTATCGGTAGCATCACCACACTGGCAATCAGCATAGCGCCAATGGTAATGGCGACAGGCGAGGTGTCTTGCAAATAGTTCTTGGTGACGTTTGCCCCTACTGCNTAACCCACACAGCCTAATAGCGCATAACCCATCGGNAGTAGCCCTGAGCTTAAGTCCGTAACCGCGCCGCCAAATAAGCTCTCGCTCATCAGGATAATCACCCCAGCTATACCGATAAATAAGCCAAGCGTTTGCTTTTTTGACAGCTTATCATTGAAAAAGGTGCTAGCGATAAAGCCGCTCATCATCGGCACTGCGGNATTGAGCACCGCGAGCACTCCAGCATTCACGGCTTGAGCGGCATAAGAGAATAAAACAAACGGTATCGCTGTAGAGACTAGGCCCACTACCGTCAGTAGTTTCCAGTGCTGCCGAGCCGCAGCTAAATGAGAGGGATTGAACATCACAAAGATAAGCATCGTGATACCTGCAAATATGACGCGCAAGCTGGCAAACGACATTGAGCCAAACTCAGGCACGCCGACTCTATAAAATATAAAGGATAGCGACCACATAAAGGATAAGCTAATAAAAATAATAAGATCGCGTCTACTCATGAGGTACTCAGCTTGGCGGTTGTCTGATAGGATAGATGGACAATACTGTTAAAGAAAAGTTAAAGCAATAAAAAGTGTTGATGATAACTTTTTAGACGTATAAAAGGGGGTTTATCTGTGGATTTAGCGTCAGTATTTGCTATTGTTCTGGTGCAGATGCCACTGTCTTTGCTGTTAATAGCTGACCTCATCAAAAAAATAATAAGCTCAAACAATAAAATAAAAGGCGTATCGCTATGTTTGGTAGAGACCATCCCAGATTCTGTGTAACTGCCATTTAGATTAAATGCCTGCTAATACGATCATCAAACATAATCATAAAGCGATTAAGGGC
>FUFK010042156.1_pt1 | contig 28876 bp, 41 predicted proteins | sample 1021851 | NCBI WGS metagenome assembly FUFK01 (sample SAMEA51879418, study PRJEB19060) | metagenome
AAATCTCAGACCATAATCCAGAGGACAACCGAGGTAACCTCAGTCACAGACACGGTTTCCACGTTCAGTCAGTAAAATATTTACTAGTCGCATTAAATATATTCAGTGCTCCCATCTACGCCAATGAAGTAGGTGGTGTCAGTGCTACTGCCAACCCAGTGGCAAATTCCAGTGGCTCGGTGACCAATCAGGCAATACAGGTTTTACAAGGTCCATATATAACTAACACTTATGGGAATGGAGTCCAGTGTCAGGGATCTACTTTGAACATCACCCCGTTTGTAACTCTGAGTGATTCATGGAAAGAACCATATGAAGATTATTATATGGATCCAATATTTGATAACAGTGACACCAATAATGATGGAGTGCTAGATAATCCAGGTTCCATACTCTATTACAAACCAACTAGAACAGGTCAGAAATCTAATCATAATATTGGATGGGGTATCTCAGCTACAATATCCATACCACTTGATAAGCGTCACAATGAGGGCTGCTTGAAGGCTGCTGATATACAAAATCAATATCATGCTCAATTGGTTGCTAATAAGAGATTAGACTTCGAGATTTCAAGATTGAAACACTGTGCCGAGCAGAAAAAATTGGGAGTGACTTTCCATCCTGACAGTCCTGCATATCAGATCTGTGCAGATATTGTCGTGGCGAATCCTCACGGTGTTATTCCTAATCATCAACACGAGATTCCGAAATAAGTTTTTTCTTCCTTTTTAATCCTTTAAATTTTTCTCCCTGTTTTTTACCTAACAAAGCTTTAATTCTCTTAGTAGCTTGCTTTATTAAGGGTTTTATTAACCTTAATAATAGGGGTGTTGAAGCCGCTGCTGCCGTTGCTACTACTGCAATCGCTGCTGTTGTACTTATTTGTGCTGTTGAAGGTAGATATTTTTCTACAGGTGAAGTCAATTCATAGTTCGTTATGCAGGTTTGACCATCCTCAGAGAGTGTATGAGATACAACTTTCTCTCTGGATTCAGCATTCCGCATATCTCCTACCCTCTGGTCCGTAGGTCCGGGACAGGGTACATCTTCTTTAGAAACATCCGGTATATCTCCTAAATTAGGTTGAGGTGTTTCTACCTCTGGAGGTGGAGCTACAGGAGGAACTGATTGTTCCTGTACATATACCAGATTCTCTGGCTGATAATCTATAGGTTCAAACCAGGGGACAGAACCATCACACATGACACGAGATCCTCGTTCATCCTGATTAACAAGTTCTATAGAATTTTTATTTGCAGGATTATATTTAACACAACCTGGAACATCTATTATTGGAGATCCGATAGATAAAGTTACAGGTGGAGTNNGNGGTATTGAAAAATTTATATTNGGTAGAGGGATTGCATTAATCCCTATATAATTTATTCCAATATTCTGTATCTCAGGCACTAACAGTCTTGGAAGTCTCTAGCCATCTGACCACCTATCTCTGCACCTTGTTTCTGTCCAAACATATTAAAGAACCCAGCTACTAACCATCCAACATATGGTATCTCTGTGAGAGCAGGAGTTATAGGAGCAGTGATACTGGCTGCTGCAAGCTTCCCTGTAGCCTCTCCAGAGCCTTCTGCTTTGATACATGCAATCTGTTTCTCAGTTAGTTCAGAGCTCTCTGAGACGCTTCCAGAGCCTCCTCCTGCTACTGACTGTTCATATGTCTTCACTTCTGCATTACGTANACCAAGAAAACCTGCTGGTCTATCAACATGCTTTTCAGTTTCAATTATCTTTGGTGAATGAGATTTATATCTGATGGTATATCCTTTTTCTGTAACACTCGCTATATAACTCGTATAAGGTCCTACAGGTAAATTTATTATTGGTAAATTACTTTTTCTATTAACTGCTGATTGTATTAATGCAAGATGAGATAGTCCAAAGATAATTCCTAAAGAACCAACCAATATCTTGTTTACTTTGGAAGGTCTTTGACTATACATTAGGTTTTACAATTTCCTATTTGGATCTGTAGGGTACTGTGTCATATTAAATTTAACAAACTTTCCATCAGAATCATAGGTTGCCTCATATAAATTTACTAAGGCTGCTGTATCAGAACAGTTATTTATCTCTGTTTTTCTTGTTTCATAAGCTGTCCTAAGTCCATCACGATATGTACTTATTGTGTCTGGTATTGCAGTACCTTTATCAGCTTTCCTTGTAACATACCAATCATACTGACTTAGTAAACCACTAACTAATCTCCTTTCTTCTTGAATTAAAGTAGATTTGACACCCCAATAAACAGCTTGTGTTCCATCAGGATTCTTTACAGGATCACCTTTTTTATAAGTTCCATCGGGATCATCTTCACCATGAGTAGCATTTATATCATCCAAACTTTTAGCTGTACCATCTGAATTATAAAAACGATAGTCATAAATTTTAGGGTCTGCTACTTCAGTTATACCNATTGCTTTTCTCTCTTCTGCAGTTGCTAATCTTAACCAGTTTGCAGGATAATTAATTGCATCTTCTCCTGTTCCTACAGTAAAAGGTACATCAAGTGGTAATGAATTTCCGTTTAATTTAAAAGCCATAATAATAGTATAGTCTACCTCCCTCTAGAGGTTTTGAAAGGGTGTTCTGCGAAAGCCCAATAAACATATCTATGACCATCATTGAATTGACCAGCTTGATCTGCTCCTTTAAAACCATTTGAAAGTATATCGAGTCGATCTCCATCAGTTCCACCACCCTCATTATTATTTAAATTAGCTTCTATCTTTAGATCAGTAAAGTTGAAAGGTTCTCTAGTGGTGTCTCTTAATTGCCAGTTTTCTCCTCCGTTTTCTTTCTTAACTAATACCCAAGCAGGTCTAAACCCACAATTTACATACGTTCCGTTATCACTTGAATTACCTGTGTATCCTCCGAAAGCAGAAAATCCTTCTACTTCAGCAAAGACATATGCAATATAACTTCCACCACTTTCACCTGTTGAAGCATGAGTTCCTATACTAAAAACTGAAGATGTTGGTTTTGTATCATTAAAAATATTTGATTGCCCACTTTGTCCATCACTGGAATTTAATGTTAAATGGAACTCTTCAGGATCCTCACCATTGTCAAGATTAGCATGGTAAACACGCCAATTAGTATTACCACTTCCACCATCTTGTCTTTTAATAATATATGCTTTAGGAGTTGCACCTAGACCATGTCCGATTGTAGCATTTGAACCCGAACCATTATAAGAAACGATAGAAAATCCTGCTGTAGGGTTAGCTCTTACTTGAGAAGATATAGTACCATCATTATTTGTAACTGTTGAGCTTCCAGCATCCCAACACCATGCCAAATATCCGCTTCCGTTAGCGTTTATTCCATCATCACCACCTGATGTTCCAATACTAAATCCATTACTATCAAATGAAGATAAGCGATCACTATTAGAATGACTCGTTCCAGTGTCATCTGAGTGTAATGTCATTTGTGCTCCTCTTACAGTATCGAATAATTGGTGCGACCTATCAGAACCACCTGATCTCTTTTTAACCCATACCCAATCAGGACTAAAATCTAAACCAGTTATACTCCTATTACTATCATTTCCAGTCCAGAGTAAAGTATCAAAATATTTTTTACCTTCAGGTATTGTAGGTTCTGGTAAATTCTTAGAACATAAAGCTAAAAATCCACTTGGCGGTGCATATTTAAATTTTCCTTGTCCATTTCCATCTGTATTACCTGCTGATGTAATTGCTCCATTAAAAGTATCATCTGCTCCAAAATTGTAATAACAAGACTTATTATCATATGGGGCAGCAGCAGGGCACATTCTTTTAGTTAATCCTGTTTTACCTGGATTTGTTTGGTTTGCAGGATTACCAGAATTAAACCATGTACCATTTTCAGAAATATAAAACTTTCCATTATCCATATCTAATGCAAAACCAAGTATGTCCCCATCAGCTTGACCATTACCATAAGCAGCATCGCCACCATTTGTTCTTAAGTTTCCATTATTTTGCCTAATCATTGCACTATTTGAAGTCTCCGCACCTCTACCAGTACCACCAATATATTCCTCAACATTAGTTACTCCTATAAAACTATGCTCCCAAGTTTCCAATCTTGCTTCCCAATACCACTTCCCACTGGTAACTCCAAAAGTACCTCTTACAGTTCTAAAACCATGAGTAGCAAATGGTCTACGTCCTCCGTATTGGACTTTCATTTGAGTACTATTACTTTTGTCATTTATATTCATTACACAAAAATTATTGGTTGGAGTATCAGGTGATATATCACTTACATTGAAATTAGAAGGAGTCCAGTTATTGCCATTACCTGATGAGTCTTTGCCCATAGTTGTTGATGTTGTACCTGAGTTATCATTAAATTTTAAATAGAAACCAGTAGTTCCATAACTTCCAACATATTTTTTAGGAATCCAGGCATTATTATCATCATACTCAGCAAACTCAGTTGGAGCTTTAACAGAACCATCTATAAGATGAAATTCTGCGACATATCCGTCATAGTTATGACCGCCACCGCCACCAAAATATTCTCCAATAACCTGTTCACAATCAGCACAAAAAGCTGTCTCAAAATTTTGTGAAGGATATTGCAGACTTACATTATTTCCTGTTTTATTTGTTTCTTCTACACCATTTATAAAAAATTTAACTCTATTAGATGATGTACCCTGTGTTGTATCTATTTGTACTACATAATGTGTCCATGCAGCTACATCTCTAAATTTTGCTTCTGTGGCAACTGATCCTGAATAACTACCACCAGTAACAAACTCAACTGAAAGTCTGTTATTTTTCCAAGCCATATAACTTTGTGGGTTATTACTTCCTTTAACAGCATTATAAAAATAATGATCTTCACTAGAATTTTCCTGGTTTCCAGCATCAACATGTTTAGCCCAAAAACTAAAGGTCATTGTTCTTCTATTTCCTGCAGAAGAAGGAGTACGTTTTAAATCTGTCTGACGTTGATCAGTAAACATCAAACTTTTTTCTATTTCATAACCTCCACCAGCTCCAGCAGCTCCTAATCTTATTGGATCAAATATAGCCATTTATTTTACATCTAAAGTAACAATGCAATGTACATCATTTACAGCTCTGATTACATAATCCAGTCTATCAATTGCATTAGCTGCTGTCGAGAGTGTTGGTGCAGTGCCTCCGGCAAACTTAAAATCAGAATGAAATGATAATGTTCTCGAACCTGTACCATCTTGAACTATAAATATTGAACCTGATTGACCAGTGGCATCTCCTGTATTGCTAGGATTACCAAGAGTTCTATTTCCACCTAATGTAACTGTATGGTGTATTCCAGAAGTGAAATCAACAGTAATTGTTGAACCATCTGACAATGAAGATACAGCAGCAGGGCATCTAGCATTTGCACCAAAGTTTATTCCAGCTGTCAGTGCTATTAACTCATCAGCAGTGTCGGCTGTATCTGACCTTAGAAAAGAACCTGAATCAATACCATCAACAGTCGCTGCATTTACATTAGTTAAACTTGCTCCACTTCCAGAAAATAAAGTAGCTGTTAATGTTCCATTTGATGAGTTAAAAGTTAAGTTTGAACCACTCTTAGGAGCCAAATCACCAGTTGCAGCGGTAGCAAATAAGGGGAAACATGAAGTATCAGATGATTCATCAGCTACAGTTACAGTCGTTGCAATCGCTGCTGTTCCAGAAGTATCCTGGTTTCCTGAAGTATTAACACCTGGAAGATTTATACTGGCTGATCCATCAAAGCTGACACCACCAATATTCCTGGCTGTTGTTAATGTTGCAGCTGATCCTGTAGTATTTTGATTGAGAGTAGCTACCCTCGCTGCAGCTATAGTTCCTGAAGATATATTTGATCCATTTAAAGAAGTTAAGGAAGCACCAGATCCACTAAAACTTGTAGCTGTAAGTAGTCCAGAAGAAGAGTTAAATGTCAGATTTGATCCTGACTTAGGACTTAAGTTACCTGTTGCAGCTGTAGCAAACAAAGGGAAACAAGTAGTATCTGATGATTCATCAGCAACTGTGATTGATCCAGCAACCACACTACTAAATGAAAGTACACCAGCTCCATCTGTAATAAGAGCTTGTCCATTACTACCTTGACTTGTAGGAAAAGTAGCAACTTTAGTTCCATTAGCAGCAATGGAAACTAATCCACTTCCACTTCTGAAGATTCCTGTATCAGTGTCATCACTAAATGTGATAGAGGGAACTGAAACTGATCCATCTGGAAATGTTCCACCAGCATTGACATAATCTGCACCTGCATAGATCACACCAAAGAATGCATGTCCATTAGTAGGAGCAGAACTGAATACTATATTTGTTCCAGATAAGCTAAATCCAGCAGAGCCTGAAGGATCAGGTTCCTGAATAACTCCGTTTACTGATATTAATAATTGTTGTTCATATTTCGGAAAAGGAACTGGTGCCGATCCTCCTACCTGTAAAGCAAATGAAGTTTCACTACCATTAAAACCACTCGATATGTCATCTATGATTTTGTAATCTTCATTACTTCTTATGTCATTTCCTATATATGGCATAGATAATCAACTACGATATTCTTTTTTCTCTTCTTATTTTAAGGTCAGTAATCTTTGGAATTACTAAGTGTTAGGTCCAGCAGTAGATGGTTGTTTTGGCCAGACTACATCATCAGATGTCTTATCTTTATAAGTTTGAGGAAGATCTCTAAGGATTTGTCTGTAAGCTGACCACTGAGCCTGATCTATAGTTGTATCTGGATTCATAGTCCAATCACTGGACTTCAATAAGTAATTTCTTTTCTTTCTAACATTCTCCCAACTATCATCTTCTAGTTCTAATACTTTATGTTCATTCAGTCTCTCATCTAGAGAAGCAACTTCAGCTTTAAGAATTTCAAACTTAGTTAGTAAATTAGAAAGATCACTATTCTGCGTTAAAGCCATCTTATGTCTGTTCTAGATAACTTACTGAGACATCCAGGGCACTAGCTGTTCCTGCATTTACTCGTAAGACATCACTTGATTCCATGATTATTTTTGATCCACTAATTATTTCCAATGATGATCCTGCAGGGACTGGAGCATTCTTAATTAAAAATACATCATCTCCTGTATTAGTAACTAAGAAGACATCTACTTGAGCACTTGATGCTGTCTTATTTGAAACTAAACAACTTAAAAGAACTAAGGTTGCAGAGCCTCCAGCAGTAACAACATTGGTTGCTGAGTTACCTGTTCCAGCATTACTTACTGAAGATTTAGTATCAATCTTAAAGGTGTTTGCCATATTATCCTAAAGCTAGTATGAGAGCGAGTTGATTTGAACTATCTAAGTTCCCAGTAACAGTTACGTTTCCTGAAATCGTAAGGTTTCCACTGGGTATTGATACGTTACCGTTTGAATCTATTGTAAGCCTTGCAAATCCACCGGTCACTAGTTGCACCTGATCTGCTCCAGTGCTCATTAAACCTGTGTCAGGATCTCCTGCAAATTTCAAAGCACAGCTGGATAATGAACCCAGTGCAAACCCACTGTTACTACCATCCTGCTGTAGTAAAGGAAAACCACCTGCTGTAGTTGCATCATGAACACAGAGTATTTTTTTCTCGGTATCTACAGTTACTTCACCGACTGCACCTATAAAACCAGAATGCTCTCCTGTTGTTCCTCTTCTAAATTGTACTTGAGTTGCCATAATACTATCCTAAAGCCACTGCTATTGCGGTAGCAAAACTTTCTGTGCTTATTGTTCCGTTTGAGTCTGGAACAGTCATAGTTCGGGTTGTACTGCCCGATATACCTGAACATTCAAACGCTAATTTTTTAGAAGCATCTGAATTATCTTTTACTCTAAAAACATTATCTGCAAACTCAGTAGGTGCCCCTGTTGTTACCTGATTATCTACATAAGCTGTTGTTGCTACTTTAGTTGAGTTATCACTGGCAGATTGAGTTGTTGCTGTTATGCCGTTAGCTAATGCTCCAGAGACTGTGTTGTTTCCTAAAACAATAGTTTTATTTGTAAGAGTCTGAGATCCAGTGAGAGTTGCGACTGTTGAATCTATTGCAAAAGTCACAGCTGTAGTTCCTGATCCACTTGTATCTATTCCAGTTCCACCAGTAAGTATTAAAGCTTCTGAGTTTAAATCAACATCAAAGTTACCAGAATCTGTCTGTACATCTAAATCCTCAGCAGTAATCTGAGCATTTACATAGTCTTGAGTTGCTATTGTTCCATTAGCATCTGGAGCAGTTAGTGTCCTTGTAGTACTACCAGATATTCCTGAGCATTCGAAAGCAAGTTGTTTTGTATTATCTGAATTGTCTCTAATTCTGAATCCACTGTCATCAGTTACTACCGCAGTGGAAGTTACAGAACTTAGACCAGCAAGTGTCGTGCTACTATTGCCCAAGGCAATAGCAGTGCTGCCAACAGTAACAGAACTGTTTGCCAGCTGGGAGTTGGGGATAGCATTAGTACCAAATTCTCCTGTACCTGAGTTATAAGTTAATCCTGATCCAGAAGCAATACTAAGTGAGCTTAATAACGCAACCGTTCCTGTGGCATCAGGAAATGTAATTGTTCTATCAGCTGTAGGATCAGTGACTGCTAGTAATGTTTCATTTGCATCTGCTCCTCCAGTTGCACCTTCAAAAGTGATACCCCTACTAAATCCTCCACTATTATCAGCGTGAAGAACAATATTTCCAGCTCCTCCTTCTGATCCTACTTGTAATTTTGTTAGTGCTTGAATATTAGTTAATGATATTCCAGTAACTGTGCTTCCTAAAGCAACTGAAGCACTACCAAAAGTTATAGTGCTATTAGCTAAATTACTGTTAGCAATTGAAGACGCAGTTGATAATATAGTTCCTGTTTCATTTGGTAATGTAAGAGTCTTATCTGATCCTGTAGCATCAGCTGCAGTAAGTATTAATTCATTCGCATCAGCAGTTGATCCTTCAAAAGTTATATTTCCACTTCCAATTTCAATAGCACTAGCTGCATCTTCTACCCCTGCTATTAAAGTTCCTGAAGCTAAAGAAGTTAAACCTGTAATAGTTGATGCTGTAGCACCGAGTGCAACTGCAGTACTTCCGATAGTTACATCATCATTTGCTAGTTGAGAGTTAGGTATTGCACTGGTTCCAAACTCTCCAGTGGAACTGTTATATGTAAGCCCTGATCCAGAGGCTATACTTAATAAACCTCTTATATCTGAGTTAGAAGGACCTGTATAAGTTATAACTCCAGTTGAGTTATTGTATGCAAGACTTCCTAGACCTCCTGCATCTGTTACCGATACAGCTCCCCTAGCTCTGGCATTTGTGAAATATAGATTAGTATTTTCTCCGAGGTCGGCTGTAGTATTACCAGCAAAATCTAATTTATCTGTAGGAGTATTAACCTCTTGAAATAAACCACTTACCAGCGTAATAGCCTTACGTGTTGCCATCTTTTAATTACTACTGTTAGTTNCTTATCTANTAAAAAACTTTTATTATTCTTCTATTTTATCTTTAACAATTTTAGCCCAGACGAATAGGACGTTTTATTTTTAAAACTATTTGATTACTAGTTCCTGCTTCTCCTACCAAAGTTACATAATGTCCAGCTGTTGTTGGAGGTGTTTTAGTAAGAGAACCTGCAGATGCTGCAGATAAAAAATACATATCACCTGGGTCTAATGATGTTGATACAGCAACTTGTCCAGTTACTATCACACGTACTTGATTCCCCTGAGTCACAGTAGTTTCTGCAATACCAGCTACCACTGCTTTATCTAGAGTGTCATTAGCAATAGCTTTTCCTACTAAACCATCAGAAGCTCTGGCATAAAGAACATCTCCCTGAGTAACATCTTCGAATGTATTTACNACATACCCAACNACNTTAAAAACAATAGGNTTAGGCATTGTTGAAACNATATCTGTCAGTACACCAGTTAATCCTTCAGCATTANCTGCATATGGTTCTAAATCTTTTACATCAGCCATTATCTTAAAAGCACTGGAGGTTCAATGTGAATAGCAAGATCAGTTGCAGTTGATGCTTCTCCTACACGAGTGANTGCTTTTCCTGCACCAGANGGAGNTGNNNTAGTNATAGCTCCTGCAGTNGAATCTGATAAGAANAATAANTCACCTGCATTTAAAGAACTNAGTGTTTTNAGTCCTGTAACTATGACCTTNACAGTNCTGTTAGCACTAACAGTNGCATTAGCAAANCCTACAACAGTAGCATTCTCTATAGTNCCNTCAGCTGCACTNGCTTTNCCTACCTGNCCATCAGAAGTACGCATATATAATGCNTCTCCATCAGTAACATCTTGAAATGCAGTAGCATTAAATCCTACCTGTAATGGAGCAAAGGTTGGAAATCCTTCCTTAAAATCTATTAATGCATCGACTAAACCTCTGAAATTGTTCTCGTAAGGTGAACGAGACATTGTAAAACTATTGGCAGTCAATAGATCTACAAGAATTTTTATTGCACCCTCTAAATTTGGTTCTCCTTGTGCCATCTAATCTTAAGTTTTGTATGAGACTATTCTAAGTTGTTAAATCCCTTAGAATATAAGTAGAGAGAAACAAAAGATTCGATGGACCCAGAGATTATTGCTATTGCTGTGACCAGTGGACTAGCAGCTTTCACTGGTGTTATTAAATCTTTAAATGGATTTAATGAAAAAATTCAAAGAAGATTCAACAAACTACAAGATGAAATCAATCGTGTGGAAGATGACATGATTCGAGGTTATGTATTGAAACAAGATTTTATACGTGAGATGGATACAGTCCATCAAAAACTGGATAGAATATTAGAGTTAATGATTAAACAGAACTCTAAATAGTGTATTTTAAAAAATTAGATATTAAAATAGACACCCCTTCTTATGAAATTGGGAAGAGAGCAATAGAGTATGGAATAGATATAGATGATAAGTTTACTGGACTGTGGTATAGCAATATGGATATAAAAGATGAAGTAAATCTCATTCCAAAAAAGTATGTATCTGATTTTTATCTACATTTTCTAGAAGCTAATTCATACATTCTCCCTCACTCTGATAGTGGTCCTACTGCAGTCATAAACTTTTATATTGAAACGAATAACTGTGTCACTCAATTCTATAAAATAAAAGATAATGCCAAACCATATCAGATAGGAAATCAAACTGATGGATATGTATATAATTTAGATGATCTCATTGAGACAGAGTCTTTCATCGCACAGCCAGGTGACATCTATATCTTGAATGTGAACAAGGTTCACAGTGTGATTCCTTTAGATAATACAGAAATAAATAGGAAAGCTATATGCTTTTCTACAAGTTCATTAAGTTTTAATGAAGTAGAGATGATATTTACTTAATCTTGGAAAGTATTTTTATAGCTTTCTTACGTGTCTTACATTGTTGTGCTTTAAGATTGAGCTTAATCAATCTCCAATGATCTCCTGCTTGTTCAATTTGTCTTTCTTTATTCATACAGTGTTCACAATTACATCCTTCTTTTAATTGATTGCCGTCCATCCACCTGTACTTGTCCTATAAATATGTAAAGTAGTGGTTGATTCTATATAATGTAGCTGACCATTAACTGGATTGGAAGGAAAGCCTGAATTAGTTGTAGAAGCTACTGCCTTTGAATATTGCCAGTTAGTCCCATCATGTATTCTAAATAGATGTGTACTTGATGTATCAAGCCAAGATTCACCTTTAGAAAAGCTAGTGAATCCAGTTGGTGAATTATTAGGTTGAGTAGACCCTACATGAATAGGTCCAACCTTAATCAATCCTGTACTAGGAGAAGCAACATTATCTGCAAAAAATAATCCTGGATCTCCTGAATTTATATTCACACAAAGTTCACCAGCTCCTATTCTGGTTGGTACTGGTCTGTCATTCAATAAACTTGATCTTCTACTTTGAATCTGTATAGTCATATCTAATTAAGATAAAGTCCTGCGTCTACATTTATGGACTGTTCTACTCCTGGATTATAAGTTGAGCAATCCATAGAACTTACTCCTGCTCCTGTTTCTGGTACTCCGTTTAAATATATTCCCCCTTCCACTTCACCAAATTGAAAGTCAGGAGTGAAATCTGTTAGTGGTTGATTGACTAATCCAATACGCACATCTTCTATCAATTTAAAATCTAGATTTAAAACTTTTTGCATAGACATCAAAGTAGTAGCTGCATTATTTAACAACTGTCCATCACGACTCAGCTCACCATTATCACGTCTGATAGTGTCTGTGAGTTTCATAGTTACAAGAGTAGGATCGAACTGTGCTACTTCTTCTGGTGCATTTTTCTGTCCAAATTCAACATCTTTATTTCCTGTCCAAGGTAACCCATAACCTAGAAGTGCCATACGTTCAGCAGCTTTCCTAGTACGTTCCTGTTCTTTCTCAAAGTTTTTATAGAATTTATCTAGAGCATTACCAGCTGGTTGATCATTAGGTTCAAGTAACCAAGTATCTACATATTCATGTATCTTTAAATTACTTACAATACAATCACCCTGCGTAGTACCGGAGAAAGGATATACAATCACAATTGTATTTTCATCTGGAACAGAGCTCACTATATACTGACCATCTAATAAATCACCACTGGTGAAATCAATATCTACTCTTTTATCGGCAAGCAATCCATGATTGACAATAGTTATTGTCACATTAGGTCCACTTTGTTGATATCGACCTTCAAAACTAAATCTATCATTACCTTCATCATGCTTCATAGACCATAAAGCTGCATAGATATGTTTACACCAACGAGTCTGATAATATAAAAGACCTGAAAGAGCTGCTTCTGGATCATCATTATATTCAGGTACCTGATAGAAGTTACCTGTAGGTGCATATCCAAAATCATCAAAGACTCCAGGATTATCCCTGGAATCGATTACATTACCCTCTCTATCCTGTCTTGTTCCGGGAACTACACTTTCAATACCTGTGGTAGGGAATCTTTCATCAGTTGTATCTTTATATAAGTTATATTTTCTACGACGCATAAAGTCTGGACAATTACATTGATATCTAATTTCTGTAGTAAGAAATCTATCCTGTGAAGCAAGAAAACCTCTATGTGCAGGAGTTATTGTCTTAGGTTTGTTATCGACAAGTTGTACACCATAACTTTCATCACGTTTAAATAATATTTCATCAGTAGTTAAATCAATTCCAGTAACTGTGTTACCTACATAGTTATTAAAATCGAAACCTTTTACTCTTCTTTTAACTTTTACATTACCACTAGCTGTAGCACTAATAATTGACTCAGCTGTGAACTCAGTTGCACTTGTAACTATTATTTTATATAAACCAGTTTTTGTATTACCAGATGTTATCTGTAAAAAGACTTGGTTACCGGTGGATAAACCATGAGCAGAACTACAAGTTACTGTCACTGTATTACCTGATTGAGAATAAGTGGAGGTAAGTCCAGAATCACGTTCTACTACACGATCAACTAGTCTTTCACCAGCTAATAATGTAACTGGTGTTGGCATACTTCTTATCTTTACTCTCTGCTCTGTCCATCTGGTGTCAGCAAATCCCTCTGCAGTATCAGCAAACTCCTGTCTAACATTTACAGTTCCAGCTGTTGTTACTGATGCTGAACTTGTACAAGTGAAAGTGTCATCAGTCACGGAATCTACAGTCAATGTTTCATCAACTGCAGTCCCAGATGTGTAATCAAGAAATGCACTTTCTCCTACACGCAACCCATGATTGACTAAAGTTACAGTAACAGTGGTATTAACTTTGTTATAAGTTCCTGCAGTTGCTGCAGTGACATATCTAACAGAATCAATGGGTAAACCAAGATCATAAAGATTAAGACTATTGGCATCACGAATACCAACTGTATGTTCTCCTTCTTCATTACCAGCACTGGGGAAAGTAAATATTCTTACAGGTACAAAAAGACCTGGGAAATATTGGAATGTAAAGAACATTCTAAAATCTCCCCTGGTATTTCTACCAGTAGCAGATGATCCTAAATATTGTTGAGTTATAACATAAAGTTCATATCCTCTTCTCCATCTGGACCATGTACTATCAAAGTCGTAAAATCTTACTTCACTATAATCATCATCTCTGCCTACAGGAACAAACTGATAAGGTATCTCAGCATAATCACCTTGATTCGATTTCTCTTTCCTTAGTACAGCATCTGAGAAACCTTTGAAAGAATTATCAAAAGAAGTACCAAAACTAGATCTTCTTCTTGGCATCTATCTAAAACTTAAAGTCGAATCCTACTGAAGCTCCATAATCTCCTTTAGTATTTGCAAAACCTTTTAGATCAAGATATTTACTTAATTGTTTTTTACCTTCTACATTTACATCTGTATCTCCATCAAATCTTTGTGCAAGATTAACATTTACGTTAGCATCATCACCACCAAATCCTGTACCAATCTGAAGACCTTTTGTATCAACTTTGGCATCAATATTCTTTCCTTTATAACCAGCTTTAGCATCATAATTTACACCTCCTTTAAGTGAAGCACCAGCACCAGCGTCTGCATAAAATCCTTCATCTCCACCTAAATTTGCAGCAATATTAACATTAGGATTGTAATTAGCTATATCTGTTAAGTTTGGTTTAAAACCTCCAGCACTAAAATCTATATTCTTTTTATCAGTATTTGTTTCCGAAGATACATTTGTATCTGTCTTAGCATCATTATCTTTATTAATACGTGCTTTATTTAAAAGTTTCTCTTTTATTGAATCAAAAGCTCCTTGTTTATCTGCTTCATCATAGATAGTTTTTAATCCCTCAACGAGACCTACTTCCCTGTTTTGCATTTAATAATATCCACCCTGTACATTTACATAGAATCCATTTGTCAATGAACCTATACCACTTATACCTACATGTAGACCTGACCCACGGGGTAACATTAATCCTCTTAGTTTAGGAGCAAGTGTACTTGTAGCACTGTTAAAGTTACCTCCTGCATGAGCAACAGGTGAATTTATAAGTGGAAGTATTAATTTCTCAGTTAAACTAAAACTTTGATCTGCAGGGACAGATTCAACACTAGCAGTAAATAAAGGTAAAAACTGTGTGGTTCCTGTTACTGTAGTGACACTTGTTAAATAGAATACGAAATCAACAGGCTTTTGAATATTTACATTGTTAGTAGTTATAGTCCCCGAAGAAGAACTATTTGCAGTGAAAGTATTTGTACCAGTTACGGCTGTTACTTCCACCTCTTCAGTTGGTGCTCCACCTCCTTGTACATCAAAGAATAACTTTTGTCCTACTTTAAAATTATGATTAGCTAAAGTAACAGTTAAAACTGCAGCAGCTCTTGTATATGTAGCTGCACTTGCTGTTACAGAATCAATAACTCTATTGACATCCTTTGTATATCTAATAAATATTTCATCTATATATGCACCACTGATCTGAGTATCTGTTAATGCCTGATCAACATCAAATACTTTAGTCACATTACCAATTGATGTAGGTAATAAACTAGTAGCGAATGTCTGTCCTGTTTGTGTTCTAACAAGAGTGCTGGTAGATGCTGGTCTATCCAACATCATTGGTTGTTTATTTGTTGAGGTAGATGCCAATTTACTGTCCTTCTTTTAAGTTTATTTTAGCGTAACTATTTATCTTCTTTCTTGTCTTTAGCTTTAGTAGCTTTATCTAAAGCTTCTTTACGCTTATCCTTATCGGATTTCTCTTCACCTTTACTGTCCTTCTCATTTTTATTCTTAAAATATTCAAGAAGCTGAGGTGGCATCTTTCCTTTTTTTCCAGCCATAATAAATAAGTACTATCTAAGTTCTGTAGCAAACATAAGTCTGGTTCCAACTGCTACATCAGCTGGTCCAGGGAGTGCTTGTATGAACTCAGCACCCTCACGATTAAAGCGATATCTAGCTTGTTCAGGGTTACGATAATTAGGTACGTAAAGATGTTGAGCTAAACGATCCGTCTCATATAAGTATATACTAGTCCATGTCTTGAGAGTGTCCTTATAATCAGTCGTACTGATAGTTCTATCCACGTCACCAGCTATGTTTTCCCTTCTTCCAGCAGGTGTAATATTATTATTCAGAATTCCTGTCATATCTGTTCTCTTCTCTGCTTCATCACACCTTCCCACCTGTTCAACTATTTTACTGACCCAGAAAGAATCCTGAACATTATCTAATGCTTCTTCTATTCTGGCTAAGTCACCGGCTGGTATAGATGTTTGATTATATCCCAAATGCCATTTACATTTNGATTTAATAAATTCATCAAGTTGCATTATTCAACACGAATAAGATTATCTTTTATTAGTTCATCCCAGTCGATACGCTTAATAGATTTAAGTTGATCTAACTTAATGAACTTCTCGCCTAACATGGAAGATTGTAANTCTTTTATCTCCCTAGCTGTCTTTAATCCTACACCAGGCAACGCATCAGCAAGTTGTCTAGCACTGGCAGTATTGATGTTAACTCTGGTGTCTACAGGAAAAATTTCTTTCTTTGTAGGTGTTGCAGGTTTAACACCTTCTGATGCCAGTTGAGCAGTTAATCGTTCTTCAGTTTTAATCTTTTCTGTAGTCTCTTGTAGTTGAGGAATCAGATCTGATTCATCTACATAATGAACTTCATCCTGTGCATCTGTACACATGACAATTCCATCACCATGAACTGAAACTTTCTCAAGCAATGCACCTGTTGGCTTGTATCTGTATAACATTTAATTAATTAATTAATTATCTATATAAATAGAATAACAACCCATACTTTTAGTGCAAATAAAAAAGCCGAGCAATAAGCCCGGCTCCTTTATAAACACATAGATTATTATGCGTCTCCGCCACCTACTTGAGATGGAAAATCAATGAACCCTTGAATGTCATTCCAAGATACACCCTTTGCAGGACGTAGATAGTTGACTCTACCAAGGATATAAGCTGCTCTACCTGCATCAGAATCATCCTGAGAGATAAATACACCATCACCATTAACTGATGTACCTGTAATTGCATCGACGTTAAACACTTTGAATGTTGTGTCTGCAGTTACTTTATACATCATGGAGTTCGCTGCGTTAGCTGCAGTAATACCACCACCAGTTACGACTGTCCAGAAAGGAATGTCTCCTGTTGTTGTATCACCTGCTCCTTGAGCGAATAGTGAACTAGCTGCTGTAATAGAGCTAGAAGCTGCTGCCAAACCATTTTGCTGTGTGGAAGGTACACCGAAAGGTGATCCACCATTGTTTGGACCTAATAGTAGCAATTCACCTGTTGTTCCACCTAGATCAGCAGTGACTGGTGAAGCAGGGAATGTTGCTAGACCGCCTGCAGGAAGATCCTGAGCGATACCAATAGATGCCCCATAAACGTAAGCAGGACGATCAGCAGATGCTTGAACTACCAAGCTTGTACGATCATCTCTTACACGATCATCTGGACGACGATCTGGAGAAGGAACTGTAAGGTCAAAGCTCTTGTAACTAGCTTTGTCTGCTGCAAGGTTTGAAACCTTAGCAAAACCAACTAGTTCAAATGCTTCAAGACCTGGCCAACCGAATACACCTTCGTCGTTATATCCGGATAGTTTGTTGACTTGATTACCGGGCTGTAAAACTGCTCCGGCTGATGATTTATATGTTGCCATGTTTAGTTATCCTCCTTAATCTGAAACTGTGAATGCGACTGTGATGAAGTCCTTATTCAAGTTTGCAAAGCCAGCATATAGCTGCCAGATCAAAATGATAAATCTGCTGAAGTCATCATTGTTGTTAATGAGAACCTGAGCATTAGGACCACCCACACCAACACCAATTGCTTGTGGACCGAAGAATATAGCTGGAGGAGTGTCGTGTGATACNGCACCNNCACCATCNTTTATATTCACAGTGATTGACTTGGAAGGCATGTTAGTTGTTTCGAAGAACCTTACACCTTCAAACACGAAGCCTGATGGCATAACAGGTTCACCAGCTACGAATTGAGCTTGTCCGAACTGTCCACCTTGGAAGATAGAAGCATTAGGAGCACCTCCACCCATAAGAGGGTTAGGCTGACCCATGCCTGGGTATCTAGCAACCTCTCTGAAGCCTGCATCAGCTCTTAGATCTTTCATGAATGAAGGATCAGCTACACAACGGTAGTAGCCATCTGCAAAAACAGGAACATTACGCTTACGTAAGCCCTTTACAACTTCTAGAAGGTCTGTTTTAACATTGAATTTATAACGCTCAGAAGCATATTCTGATGCGGTATATGTAGTCAAGGTTGTGGAGTTTGTCTTTACCTTGTTGTTTGGGTAATAGTATCCACCTTGTGTGTCACTTGACTGACCACGTGACTCAGACTTGAATAGTTCATCAAGGAATACTCTGTCTCTCCATCTTCTGTAGTCATCTAACAATGTTAGAGAACCAATTGATTGATGGAACATGTTGAGGTTACCTGTGTCTAACAGCAAACGCTGTGCAGTCATCAAGGTCTCACGAGCAATCTTGAATGTACTTGGAAGATTAGTATTAGCTGGATCTGCTGGTCCTGTGTACTCACGGAGTGAGACAAGNACNTTGTCTTTTACGATTGATCTGCTGTTTGCAGTACCAATTGTTTGATCCTGTGTACGCTCTCTAGATGTCTTTGTGCCTGGAGCACCGAAGAATCTATATCTATCTAACTGTACAGTCTGACCTGGTTGTTTTGTAAAATCGTGTACTACGACTGGCTCTGTGGCCATTTCCACGATGTAAGCTGGATGGGGACGGTATAGTTCCGCACCAAGCAGCTTCGGAAAATCGTTATCTATAAACATATTTTAAGTTTCAGTTATTTGTCCTGCTATTTGTAAACAAATAAACAGACAAAGCTGTGTTCACTCCTGGAACCAGAGTTCCATTAAGTTTAATTATATCAGTACCTTATTTATGTACGTTATTAATATTTTAGATTTTATTTGCCTCTGGGTTGTTACTGCTAGACTGAGTAGCGAATGTTTTAGTTATAAACACCTAGAGTATTCTCTCCCCAAACCGAGACCTATAGGGAGAATAAATTATGTCTCTCATATCCACCATTAAAGGGACTGGTGGAAATATTAATATCGCTCTACCCTTGAGCCCTATTAAAATTTTAACGTCCTAATGACAACTCTTTCAAGAAAGGAACAAAGAGGCATCCTTACAGGATGGTCTGAGTTCTGCAAGTGGGTCACAAGCACAGACAATCGCATTTATGTAGGTTGGTTCGGTGTTCTAATGATTCCTTGTTTATTAACAGCAGCAGCATGTTTCATAGTTGCGTTCATTGCTGCACCACCTGTCGATATTGACGGCATTCGTGAACCAGTAGCTGGTTCTTTCTTATATGGAAACAACATCATCTCAGGAGCAGTCGTTCCTAGCTCGAACGCAATCGGTCTCCACTTCTACCCAATCTGGGAAGCAGCAACCCTCGACGAGTGGCTGTACAACGGAGGACCATATCAACTCGTTATATTCCACTTTCTCATCGGTATCTCAGCTTACATGGGACGACAATGGGAACTTAGTTATAGATTAGGAATGCGTCCTTGGATCTGTGTTGCATACTCTGCACCAGTATCCGCAGCTTTCGCAGTATTCCTTGTTTATCCATTCGGTCAGGGATCTTTCTCAGACGGAATGCCACTAGGTATTTCTGGAACATTTAACTTCATGTTCGTATTCCAGGCAGAGCACAACATTCTTATGCACCCATTCCATATGGCTGGTGTTGCTGGTATGTTCGGAGGATCTCTATTCTCAGCTATGCATGGTTCACTTGTTACTTCATCTTTAATCAAAGAAACAACTGAGAATGAATCTCAGAACTATGGTTACAAGTTCGGACAAGAAGAGGAAACATACAATATCGTTGCAGCTCATGGCTACTTCGGTAGATTAATTTTCCAATATGCATCATTTAACAACAGCAGAAGTCTTCACTTCTTCCTAGCTGTATTCCCAGTTGTTTGTGTATGGTTAACTTCAATGGGTATTTGCACAATGGCATTTAACCTAAATGGATTTAACTTCAACCAATCAGTTGTTGATGCAAACGGTAAGATCGTTCCCACATGGGGTGACGTTCTTAACAGAGCAAACTTAGGTATGGAAGTAATGCACGAGCGTAATGCTCACAACTTCCCACTCGATTTAGCTTGTGCTGAGTCTACAACAGTAGCTCTCTCAGCTCCTACAATCGGTTAATTCAAATTCTATTCGGAGAAAACAATGACACCTGAAGCAGAAAGATTTAATGGTTGGGCAGCTATGCTCGGCTTCGTAGCAGCCGTAGGTGCTTACGCTACAACAGGACAAGTTATTCCTGGACTCTGGTAATTCCTATAAAATTACTAATCAATCGCCTCTTAACTTAAGGAGGCTTTTTTCTTATTTAATTAACTAATTTCATGTTAAAAACATTTTTAATTGCTGCTGGTACACTCAGCACACTAGCTACACCTGTCTCAGCTGGTTTCTATGTAAATGGTGAGTTCAATCAGTCTCACGTTGGTAGTGACTGGAATGGTGGTGGTATAGATCTACACTTAGGATACGAAAACACCATTGGTGAGAAAGGTAGTTACTACCTTCAAGGAGGACCATACTTCAGTAATCCAAAAGGAGCTGAAGACGAAACTAAGATATCTGGTAAGATCGGAGGCGGTTATGATGTCACCGAAAAACTAAATGCTTATACAGAAGTATCTGTAGTTACCGATGATACAAATACATGGGGAAGTAAGTTAGGTTTAAAGTATAGCTTCTAACTAATGTTATGGGAGTCAACATATTATGTGTTGGCTCTCTTTATAATTAAAAAAAAGTTATCCTATGTCTCAACAAGAAATTCAAAAGCTTATTGATCAGTCTGTATCGATAGCTATTAACAGACATAATCGTAATGCATCTATGGTTAGTGCTGCATTAGGATTCGTTTTTATGGGAGCCTTCGCAGATGGTCTCTTCAGAGTCTTAGGTGTTATCCCACCATTTATGGGTATCGATGTAAATATAATTCCTGAAATTGCAAAGCAGTGGCAAGCTTAGTCTTCTTCCTCTTCAAAAACTTTAAAGACTAATAACTCATCATCGGGTTTAACATTCCTCATCTCTGGATGAATCTGTCTTATTGGTTCATCTAATTGTCTAAACATTAGATCCATAGATCTCCACATAAATGCAAAGGCAGCACCGAAAATTAATGCGAAGAAAAAGAAATAAGTGAAAACAAATATCTCATTCATTTTTTAAAATACTTATTGATTATATCTATCTGATCCTGATACTTTGCAATCATATCTAACTCCTGTTCAATTGCTTCCACAATATTAGAGTGTTCCCCGATACCTGCAGGGTTTGTTAGATAGACTTCTACATTCGCAACATGTTTTTGAATATCTCCATGTGCATGAGCTAGAAGTGCTTTGATTAGTTGTTCTCTCATTTCATACTCCTTTTTATTCTCTTACTTGCCATTCTACGTGCTCTTTTCGCTTTCTCAGTATTTTCTACAAATTGTTTTCCTTTTCTACTTTCTCTTTTCTTCTTATCATCAGTTTTCTTTCTTTCAGCTTTAGACATAGCTTTCCAAGCTGATTCCGGTAGATATCTTTCAGTACTTTTCTTGCCAGGTTCTATCGCTTTATCAGCCATTCTTTGTAGAACTCCCCTTCTCAGCTGCATATAAAGCAAAAGATTTTGCAGCAATACTATTCAAGATTAACGTAATATTATTTGAATCATTTTCATCACAGCTATCTGTCTCAAAACATTTAATGACAGTGCCACCAACTATAACTAATTCGAAAATTACTACAGCGAATACTAATCTAAGTGCCCAAGTTACTGATTTCATGATTCCTTACTCTCATATTCTTTTTTAGTCATCCACTTCTCTTTACCCCAGCGTTTTAAATCTTTCTGTTTCTTGCCTTCTCCGCCTTTATATCCTCCACCTGCTTTCTTATATTCTTGTGCAACCATCTGAGCCTTTCTTGCACTCCATTGTCCGGGTTTTCCTCCCTTACTTCCTTTGGTAATTCTTTCTTTGATTCTTTCTCGTAATCCGGGTTTGGTGTACTTGGAGTCATCCTGTGCCATGTATAGTTTTAACCTAGCTATATATAAATTTTAATCTATACTAATAATAAATACCCCTTGTAAAATGCGAAAACTGATTGACGGATTAGCTATTGCTTCCTTTGTTTTATCACTAACAACTGTAGGTGCAATTGGATTTGGTTATCTAGCTGTCACTAATGAAAAGAATCAAGAAAAGATGAAACAATATGCCATAGGTCAAGTCCAAAAATTACTTAGTGATCAGATCACTAAATCAATACCTAGTCTCCCTGATTCAACAGGTGGTGTAAGAATACCTGATATGGCCGATCCATCTTCACCTACTCCTCGCCCAGAAGGTCCTAGATTACCTATAAAATAATTAACCAGCTGCTGGATCCATCATAGGATTCCATGTTGCAGCAAGTTTAGTTTTACTTGATATACCTGGATATAGATTACCTGGGTTAAATACGTTTGGATTTATTACAGGACCATCTGGTTTAGGGTTAGGATTAATTCCTGGCTGCATATCAATATTTTCTGCAGTTACTTCTGGAACTGTAGGTTGAAGCTGCTTCATCATCTCTGCTTCTACAGCCATCTGTTGTTTTGCTTTAACTGCTTTGTTTAAAGCTTCTTTACGATTGTTTTCCATAATTAAGCGATTGCTCCAAAGGGAACTCTGGACATACCCATTGGGTCACGAGCACCTATTATTGCTCTATGATATGCCATGAAATTTTGATCTTGCATCATATTTGCCATGCTTGTTCTAGCCGGTGTGCCTAAACCATGTATTGGTAATGGTGATCCGAATCTATTCATATGTACATAACCAGCTTGTAAATCCTGTGGCATCTTGACTGAATCAGCAGCCATAGGATGTGCCATTGGATTACCTATTATTGTTTGTTCTGTTGGTGATCTACGACCTGCACTCTCTCCTGTTATTGCTCCTCCACCAAATGCTGTACGTAAAGCATCTCCTGCCATCCTTACTCCTTTCCTTATTGCCTCTCCTTGTTCCATAGCATTACCTATAGTATCTCTAGGTGGTTTTCTTTCTGGTGCAAACATCCCTGGCATCATATTATCTAATAAAAGTATTTACTTCTCCATTCATTTTAAACTGACTTAGCTTATTAATATACTCTGTGACCCTGAAGGAATGGTGGTAATTGAGTTCTTCTAGGATCTACTATTCCCATTCCTCCCATTTGTGTATTTGGATTAACCATAGGCACATTCATCATAAGTAATCTAGGGTCTATACCTTCACCAGCCATACGTTTCTTACCACCAGGTAATTTAGAACCTAAAGCTCCTCCAATAGTAGATCCAATAGTTCCTCCGACGATATCTAAAACAGGTGAAGGTCCATCAAGTAATCCTAATAATCCTCCAGCTGCTAAACCACCTACGGTACTTCCTACTGCTTCTCCAAGTTTATTATCTGCCATAAAAAAAGGGTAGCTATTAACTACCCTTAAGTTTAAGTTGTATAAATCTAAAAGATTAGAAAGGTAAATTTGGATTACCTGTTAATCCTCCTCCATCGAGGGCACCTTGTGGCAACCCAAACGCATTAGTTAATTTATCTCTATTACTTTGCTGAAATTGAAAAAGTGCATCTATTACATTACCTCTAGGATCACTTTTCATATCTTGTTGACGAAATATAGCATTTACAGGTAAACCTGCCTGCATAGCATCCATAGTATTAGCAACAGCTTTTTGTCTACCTGCTTTATGTCCCATACCATATGCGATACCGGATAAAGGATTAAGTAAGGCTGCGGAAGCTAACGCTCCACCTAATCCTCCCTTAGAAGGATCTTTTTGACCTTTACTTTTGCCATGCATATAGGAGAGCATTGGTGCTCCCAGACCTAAAGCTAAACCAGCTATTGGAATAGGCATAACCCTACTCCATTACTAACATCTTGTTTCTGAAGATATCAGGTGTTTGTTGTGCCTGATTCAAGTATCTCCATGCATTAGCAGGATCCTTATCAGTTAAGGCTCCGAAGTTATTCCAGAAATCACCATTGTTCTCTGGAGCTTGTGGCTGTGGAGGAACTGGCATTTGAGGACGTGCAAATCTTGGATCTGCTTGTGCTGCAGCTTGTTGTTGTTGTGTTATACCTTGATTACCAACTACTTGTCCTTGAGGAGTTTCATCTACTGGATATGGACCATTAGGACCATAAAATTCACATGTATAATCTGCTAACACATCTGGATCAGTCAAGATTGTCTCATAAGCCCTATGCTCATCAGCCATTTCCTTTAATAATCCAACAGCTTCCTGTAACTGACCATTTGTTGTAATTAAAGCATCTTCAACATTTACCGCATAGTTATTTAAAACTGCTGGAGCATCTGCACCAAAGTGATTAATTACTTCAAGACTTTCTGGACTTACTCCGTTTGCTAGGAGCTGCTGGTCGCTGATCGCCTGAGAAGTTTGGGAAGAGTCGTTGGAGTATGCCTGGTTGCTCCCGTTCAAAGGCTGCGATATCTGCTGACCCTGATTGCTGTATGAAGGAGCTTGTGGGGAACTGTAATTCGCCTGGCCGTACTCTTGTGTCGCTGGAGACTGTTGACCCAGGAAGGGGATTTGCACTGGTGAACTCAGGAGCCCCACTACCCTGTTGAACGCCTCCTTGTAAGGATTCTCCGCTGATGGGCTGACCTGGGGGCTTGACGGTGTAGGGCTGTATGGGACTGACGTTGTACCCATCTGGGCTTGCACTTGTGGTGCTGGTGCCACCGCTGCCTGTTGTGGAGCCACCCACTGTGGAGTTGTCGCCACCGCTGGCTGCTGTGCTGCTGTTTGCACTGGTGCCCCGTAGTTGGCTTGTGGGGTCACTGATGGTTGGGGTGCCGATTGGGTCGGCATTGCGGTATCTGCCTGCATAAGTTACTTCCTTCTGGAGTGATTCTAAGGTTCTATATAAGAAAGGGGTGAGATCGAGTCTCGGATCGGCAGCCATCGGGATATCCGGTTGCTGCGGATGTGGAGTTCTCATTTCTTGATTTATCAGATCAAGGAATTGAGAATAAGCCCTTTGTACTTGTCCTACCATTCTGAATGGAAATCCCGATAACATACCGGCAACTTCATCATCAGTTTTTGATGGGAATAAGTACTTCAGTGCTTCTATGCTATCAACCCCTAATTCTTGTAAATTTCTACAGAATATGGATTGCTGCACTTTATCCTGTGCAGTATCTTCATACACAGGACCCATCCATCTCCAAGCTACAGTTCTTTCACCATCTGGAACTAATCCAAGAACACCGTTAGGTATCTCTTTCGTTTCTCTGGCGAGGTCGATTGCTTTTTGTAATTTCTTCTCATATGTAGCTTTTTGTTTCTCAAACTTTGCTAGAGATTCAGGAGTTTCATCTACAGGTGCTTCAGGATATTTGATGCCAGATGCCTGTGCTAATGTCTTACGAAATATCTGTTCTTCTTGGAAGATCATTAACTCAAGACATTTACAAATTCCATACTCATATATCTGTAAACATTTTTTTCTAGCTGTGGCACTTACTCTTCCGTACTGAGATTTAATTTCAGTAGCAGTTACATTACTAATTGATATATCATCAATACCACCTAAAGCTAATCTTATTTCGTTTCTTAGTTGTCCGACGTATCTAGATTGATCTGTACTTACTGCATTAGGAGTAATAAATCCAACACGATCTGAAGGTTCTAAGTTAGCAATAACTCTAGGAACTCTCATACCAGCTCCTGGACTACCAATATATCCAGCTGGATTTCTACTTGTAGGATCTTGTTTATATGTGGATTGAAGTGTACTCAAATCAGAAGTGAATCCAGATTGACTTGAGATACTTGGTCTTTGTGGGGGAGCATCTTTACTACTTTCAACAATATCCTGTTTAGGACGTGAAGATAATAAAGTTGGATTACCGAAGAATGAAAGGTTAGCTCTAATGTTTTTAACCATTTCATCGTGAGCAACGATTTGATTAGCTATCCAATCAAATTCACCACTACCATCTGTACCAAAAGCATCAGGATTGTTAAATACTTCAACACAAGGAATAAACTGTAATGTATTNGTAAGNGTCTTTTTATTTANAGTGGTAAATTCAGCAGGATTATCAAAACTTAATTCCTGTTCACTATGTGTTTCTTCGATAGTTTCTGCTGTAATGCGAAGACGCATATATCTCTTATCAGTATTCAATCCGATCTGAGATCCAGAAAAACCTCTATTGGATTTCACTTTATAAGGATAGATAACTATTACTTCCTCTAGATCTCCTTCTGGTGAATAGAAAGTTCTATAAGAATTCTTATCAAACCAATAAAGTCTGTATGTCTTTTCTGTAGGACGTATATAAAATAAGCCTTTTCCTAGAGCTAAAAAATGATCCCATATGGAATCCAATCTTGCATCAAGTTGATTGAATTTAATTACCTGTTGTATAAAATCATATCTCTGTGATCCGAAATTATCTTGTTCAGGATAGAACTCAACACCCTGACGAATACCAAACATTTTCATCTGTGCCAGATGAGCATGNATNAGCATCGTATCGGTAGCACCAGTCGANTCACGACTTATTGCTGCCTTGAGCATTGNTTCAAAAGTAGANTTAGTTTGATTCATCTAGTCACTTTTTATTATTTTATTACGCATCAATCTCATAGCCNGNTGCNTGTCGTTTAAANATAANGTTNTCNTCATCAGCTTCNATNTCGAAGCGTTCTCCAGGTTGAAGACCTAGATCGTGACATACTTCATCAGGAAGATTNAATATAGCAGAACCATAAGCGTCTTGCTCTAGTTCAATACCTTTATAGAAAAAATTGGCTACCATGTTAGATACTCTTAATAGTCTAATTCGTCAATACTCTAACTCTAGTTTTCCTCTGGACATTAATCCATTACATAACCAGACCAGTGCATCAACACAATCATCGTGGGAACTAACTCCGAAATTTACAATCTCATCAGTTAGTGCCTGAAATTTGCGATATTTATTAAATAATATCTTATGTTGCTCAAATAAGCCCATAATTCCTCTGAATCTGGCAACTTTATCTCCTCTGAATCCTTTTACTGGATGCCAGAGTAAATTGTAAAGTCCCTGTTCTTCTAAACATATACGTTTAAAATCTGCTTCCAATGATGCTTGGTAAGCTACTGCTTCAGACCATATATCTACAGTACTACCAGTTGGAAAATATTTATCTTGATCTTTGTGAACTATTCCCCATTCCATCATCATTTCCATAATGGCTTCTAATTTCTCTACATTACCCATTATTCTTAATCGTTTACAGTCAATGATATAAATTTTGTCTCCCACTCTTCCACCCATAACAAAAACTGTATAGTCATTTCTTTCTCTAACTCCTGCAGATAAATCAACACCAACACCCAAGCAATCAAACTGTGTTGGTATTTGACCTTTGATTATTAGATCAGGTGAAACAGACATATCACTGGTTCTAACTACCTGATTTTGATACTGAAAGCTAAAACTTATAGGTGATTGTCTTCTACGATCATTAAGATAATCAAGTGACCACATCTCTGGCCAGTATGATTTTTCATCACCATTTTCATCTACAGTGACTGCTGATTGAATTATCTGTATCCAATCGTTATCAGGAATGAAAGTAGTCTGATGTATATCATCATGTCTAAATCTCGTACCAAGACATATAGCTCTACCACCTTCAAACATGGTTGGAACAATAACTGAGTTCCAGTTATCTTCCATAGCTACACGAATATCTCTATTCTTGATATCATCAGCTGATTTTATAGCATCATCGATAATACATAAATGAGAACGCTTTGATGTAACAGCACCTTTTAATCCTGCACAACATAAACTAAATTCTTCTTCACCAGTTGATCTTATCCCTGCAAATTTCCAATCAATACTCCAATACTCATTAGAATTTATCCCTTTGGCAATTTTTACCATAGGAAATACTTCTCTATAAATTTTACTATCTTCAATGATTCTTTTTATTGCTGCACTCTTTGGTCTGGCAACATCAACAGTATATGAAATATATAAGATCTTTAATGGTTTACGATTGAGTGCATGTACACCAATAGCCCAAGCTGTGAATAAACCTAATACTGTGGATTTAGCTGATCCTCTGGGTGCAAGTATATCTACATTCGGTCCAGCAATATTAATTAGACATTCACTATCTTGATGTGTATATAAATGTTCATGCCATAGTTTCATATGTTCTGCAGGAGGTTTGTCCCCTACAACATCACAGAAGTATGCAAAATCTGATCGAGCTTTTTCNACATCAACTGAAGATGTNTTCTTTACAACTTGTTGTTTAGCAGCTGCACGGGCAGTTCTACGATAAACAGAATAGATACTTGTTCCAGCCATGTACTAAGACTAACCTGTTAAGACTTATGATTCTTCCTGAAGAATTTTTGTCCATACACCCATTGATGCTTCCTGTAATGGACCTTCTATAGGATCATCTCTGAAGATTAAAAGTATTTCTCTTAATGATCTATCAGCACCAGCTAGTATTAAACCTTGCCTATCTGTAAGATGTTTCTCATCTGCAAGTTGTTTTATGTGAGCTCGTAATTCTTTCTGAAGCATAGATATGCGAGCAGCTCCCATATCTTGTTTTACCACCCCAAGATCTATAGCTTCTCTAAGCTTTGATATATCTACTTGCATAGAATCTATTTCTATCTCAAGTATCGTGCTAAAGTTTCTTTTTTTAAA
>FUFK010043961.1_pt1 | contig 28835 bp, 41 predicted proteins | sample 1021851 | NCBI WGS metagenome assembly FUFK01 (sample SAMEA51879418, study PRJEB19060) | metagenome
ACATCACCTGTTGCTACAGCTGTTCCAACGATTGTTAATGTAGTACCTGATACGGTAAAGTTTACTGTAGGTTGTTGAATAACATTATTGATAACAACAATTAGTCCATCTTCAGAAAAAGGTGCTTTTGATAAAGTAAAAGTTGTATCACTATTATTACCTGTAAAAGTGTCAGTAGTAAAACCTGAAAAAACGTCAGCTGGTAATTGTTGTCCTATATAGCTCATAAATTATCCTTTTGGATTATCATCCTTAATTTTTTTAATGCGTGTTTTCCATGCATCAATATCTTTATATATTTCGTCAAGCTGTTCTCCTATATCTCCGTAAGCAGCTTTTCTCGTGTTTCTTACTTTTTCATTTGCCACAAAAGTGTCACCAGCGGAGTCATAAGAATCTAGTTGGCTATCTGTTGGTTTGCTTAAACCATCAACATTCCAAGTGTGAATAAAAGGGCCTTTACCATCTGAATTATCTAAGACTATAACTCTATTAGCAAGAAACTCTGTGTCCATGTCTTTACCGTTTGCTTCTAAATATAATCTAACTTTTGTTGCTAATGCTGCCATATATCCTCCTAATTAACTCTAAACGCCATAAAACGGCACTCGTGTTTCACTCTAGTATTTTCAGNATCCGATGAATTTTGATAACANNATATTTCCATGTAATCAGTTGTGTTAAAAGTTTCTAAAAAAGTCATTGTGCCTGCGTTTGTATCTTGGTCGCCACTTGATGGGTTTATAAGTAATTGTGAAAAATCCTCCATAAGAGAACCATTTTTGTATGCTCTTATTTGAGTAAACTTACCAGTGGGAAGATTTGTTATAGCTATACTAGCGGATATTAAATACACACCAGCAACACCAGGTGTAAATCTATAGTTCGTTGAGTTGTCATAACAACCACCTTCATCAAACTCTTCTGTGTTAAATGTAACTTTTGTTAAGGTTGCTGCTGATATTGATTGTGCTGAGCTATCTTTACGAGCATAGAAAGATGGTTGTAGTAAAGTGTCTCCAGTAAGTCCACGAAAAGGTATTGTGGCTGCCATGTTATTATCTCCTTAAATTATGTACTAATTGAATCAACGACTGATAAAATTACATCAACTGCACTAGCTGTATCACAAAGAGCTTCTACTGAGTCTCCTGACTGTAATACTACTTTTGAGCCACCATCAATTAGTTCTAAAGAACCACCTGATGGTATAGGGGCATCTTTAATTAGATAGTAGCTAGTTGATGAGTTTTTAACAGTAGCATCAACAGTTACAGATGAACCTGTTTTATTAGCAAAACGCATACCAATAATAGCATCATCACTATTAGCTGCTGCTCTTACTTCAGTAGCAGATGTACCAATATTTTGCTTTAAAACTCTTTCAAAATCCTGTGCCATTGTGTTTACTCCTTAGTTATTATATTATACCATATTTATTAATATTTGTCAACCTTTTTTTACAATGCGATTGCCATTGCTACTGCAAATCCTGCAGATGCAGAATCCGCAGATGCGTATGTTTTTAGCTGAGATGCATTCACATATTTAGTAGCTCCTGCATCATCTACTATTAATTTGTCTGAATCAGCTATAGTAATTCCTGTTCCGTCAGTAGCTCCATCTACTTGAATAGCTGCTCCTGAAACTTTATCTGCTGTAGATATTGTAGCTAATTTAGAGTCTGCAATAGCAGCACTAGAGTTAATATCATCATTTACAATAACTCCGCTACCGATAGCAGCTGTGCCACTTGAAATTGTTATGTCACCACTAATCTTTCCTTCAATATAAGTTTGAAGTCTTGATGCCTCCATTTTTCTGTTAGTACCACCAGCACCATTATCAACTACTAATAAATCTGCATCTACTAATGCTTCTCCTATGTCTGTGCCGCCATCAATATCTAAATTGTCTATTGAAAAAGCACCTGCCTCTGCACCAACATATGTTTTTATTCTTGATGCTAACATTGATTTTTCTGTACCATTTGCACCATCATCAACAATAAACAAGTCAGCATCTACTAATGCTGCACTCATCTCAGTCGCACCGTCAATCTCTAGTGCACCTATGTCAACTTTACCTGCTGTAGATATAGTAGCTAGTTTTGTATCAACAATTCCTGCACTTGCTTTTATATCTGCGTTTACAATGTTTGTAATAGTGTTGTTGTCAGAGTCTATTGATTTGTTTGTAAGTGTAGCAGTTGATGCTGTTGAAACTAAATCAACATCACCACCTGTGCTTGGAAGTGTTAAAGTATTAGATGCAGCTGCTGAGTGAGGTGCAGCTTGAAGTGCTTGTGCATGAGCATTACCTGACTCACAATAAAAATTAATTTTAGACCTTGAACCTGAGTTTTTTAAATCAATAGTACCAGACTCAATACCTACATTACCATCAAGTAAAACTTGTCCTGAACCTTTAGGTGTTAATTTTAAACTGATGTTTGTATCATCACCTGTTGCAGATATTTCAGGTGAATTACCTGTTGCAGCATTTGTTACATCAATTTGATTAACTGCAGAAGCAGTTGTTTGGAATATTATTTGTTCATTACCATTTTCATCTGCAATAAAGTGTGCATCATCAATAAGTATGTTGTGAGAATTAGTATCAAGATTACCACCAAGCTGTGGAGTTGTATCAGCAACAACATCTGTAATACCACCAAGAGCAGAAGATATAGAAGCTAATGTAGTCTTTCTTAATGCACTAGCAGAATCATCATGTATAAGTATTGTGTCAGCAGATGTATCAAGAGATGATTCTGCAGTTTGTCCTGTAATAACATTTGCATTAATCATAGCAGTTTCTACTGCACCATTTGCAATTGTTACAGCACCTGAAGACGCTATTGTAACATCACCAGATATTGCTACTGGATTAAAGTTAGAACCATCTGCAACCATAACATGACCAGCAGTGTTTGTACCCATAGTAATATCATCACCAGATACTGTAAGGTCTCCAGTAATTACAACATCATCTGCAAAAGTAGCTCCACCTGCTGCAATGTCAGCTAAGTCATAACCAGTGCCACCAGTATTAACAGTAGTGCCTGGCTCTGCTTGTAAATCATCAAAAAATGTAAAAGGGTCTCCTGCAACACTTTGGTCTCTAAATACACCTGCGTACTTAGCAGTTCCGCCTACACCGTACTGACCATAGAATCCAAAGTCTACAGCATCTGCACTAGTGCCTTGGTCTTTTGCAAGCTTCAACATTGCATCTGCTACTTCAACAGTTGTAGAAGATACAGTTGTTGTTGTACCACTTACGGTTAAATCTCCTGTAACAGTTAAGTTATCATTTATTGTTGTTTCAGAAGTTGTATGTCCAATAGAAATAGGAACACCTGAAGTTGCTGTACCTATAGTAATACCATTTGATGTATTAGAGTTATCTATATTTAAAGTTGAAGTACTATCTAGTGAAATGTTTGAACCATCTACTACTAATGTTCCATCAATATCCGTATCATCTAAATTAGAAGTTCCGTCTATATCAACATCACTAGAAATATCTAAAGTTGCTGCAGAAAGTTCTCCAGTTAAAGTTACATTTCTAAAAGATGAAGCATCTTTATTAGAGTCAACTGTTACAACTTTACTAGCAACTACTGTTCCAACTGCAGCTCCTGTATCACTATAATTTAATTCTGAAGCTGTAGCTGTTACACCATCAAGTATATTAAGTTCTTCAGCTGTAGATGTAATAGCTGTTCCGTTAAAATTAATTTCATCTAAATATGCAACACCATCAATGTAAATATCTTTCCATTCTTTTGTAGAACTACCTAAATCGTGAGTGCCATCATCATCTGGAATAATATTAGAATCTACTTCACCACCAAATACAATGTTATCAGTATCAGCATCACCAAGAGTTAGTGTGCCACCATTAAATGTAGTAGTACCAGTAACAGTTAAATTACCACCTACACTTACATTACCTGTAGTAGTTATAGAATCAATATATGCATTTTTAAAATAAAGAGAGGAAGTACCTAGGTCAACATCACTATCTGTAACAGGAGCAATTAAACCATCAGCAATATAAAGTTGTTGAACTGAAGATGAAGAAACATCTACATAAAATTCAAGGTGGTCATTACTTGAATCAATTAAAATTTTATTAAGAGGAACTGCTACACTAGCATCACCTAATACACCTATAACTGGACCTTCACCAGTTGTACCGTCATGTTTGTGTCCACTTGTATTTACAAATGCTGCTGCTAATGCATCATATTCATTGTTAAACAATGATGCACTAATAGTATCTCCATCTGAAAATGAACTCTGTCTAGTGTATGCCGCCATATTTAAATCCTTCCTCCTGGAATGTAATCCACATAAAATCCTGAAACAGTATATGAAGAACCTGTACCATTACTGGATATTCTAAAATTATTTGTAAATCCACTACCTGTTAAGTTTATTTTTTGTTGTGGAAATAAAGTTTGTCCAAAAACCGCTGATGCAAAAACTGCTGTACCAAATACTGCTGGACTTGCTAAAGAACCAATTGCTAATTCAGTTGGTTGTGGAACGTTGTTATCATCAAAATCATATCTACATAAAACTTTTAAATTATCATTAGCACCTTCTGCACGAATACTCGTTTTAATATAATATAAAGTTTTACGAACACCAGAATCTCCATAATCTAAATCTGGTGTTTTATATTCGCATTGTATATTGCTACCATCAAAACTAGTTCCAGTATCATGATTGTAAACTCTACCATCTGTAGTTGCATGATAGTGAACTTCATTATCGTTTTCATCAAATCCTGAGTGTGTTACTCGAGCAGGAATACCTGTTGTTTGACTCCACTCATATAATGGAACACCTTGTGATGATATTTTAAATGTTCCAAGAACACCTTTTTGTTGTAAGTCAGTTGTTCCATTTTTAAAATAAAATAATCTATATTGACTTTTTTCTCTTATAACCATGCTTGAAAAAGTTATAGTAGATAAGTTTGGAAAAACATCATCTCTAAATACAGGTAATATTTTTCTACTAATAGAACCTAACTCGATATCATCAATACGAGCTGTACCTGCAATAGTTCTTAATCCGTCTGGAGCTAAAAATATTAAATCTCCACCAATCTCTTGAATAGTCTTACCACTAACACATCCGATGTTTTTAGTTACCGAAGATAAAACTGCTGTGCTATCTAAGTTTGATAATTGATAAATACTATTTTTACAAAATACAATTAGTTTATTACGAAAAGATTTTATACCAACTATCTGGTCTCCAACATCTACAGTTCCTGCTGAAGCTCCTGTAAAATTTTCTGGTGTTAGTCTTGTGCTATATGCAACTTGTTGAGGATTACTCGACTGTCCTGCAACAATTAATCTTTCACCAAATATAGTTACTAGCGATGAGTCTGTAGGAGCTGACCTATTTAATTCTTTAAAAGAAAAAGTATGTACTCCTGCATCTGTAATTTCTATTACTAATTCAGCAATTTTATTTTCACCATCTGCTATGTAAAGTTTACCGTATTGTTTATTACTTTCGTATACCGTAAACTCACAAAGACTTTGAGAACCTCTTGATACTGCACTTGCACTATTTAATTGTGAAATAGTAGCACCGTTTTTCTTTATTGCTTGACTAGATGCACTTGATGCAAAGTTTCCATCTGCTGTCATTGAAGTGTCAGTAGCAATACTTAATACTAAAAATTGTTCACCATTAATTAGTATATCATCACCAATTGCAAACTCTGTTGTAAAAGCTGTACCACTTCCTGTTATTGTTGCAGAACCTGAAGTAACTGCAACTGTTCCTGTTTTAGTTTGATACGTATCTTTATTTACTTGTGTCCAACTATTACCATCAGCACTATAAAATATATTACTAGAAGCACAAGCCACTACACCTTTTGCGTATCTAAATATTCCTTCTAATTGATTACTACCACTAACTTGTGAACTTCCAAACTTTGAAAAACCACTTATTCTTCTGTAACCACCGTGTATAGAAGATTCAAAGTTATTTAATCTTTGTGCCACTCCTGGTGTTCTAAATAACAAGGATGTGCTAGATACTAAATCTAAGCCGCCCTCACAGTTTATCGAAATACCTTGTTCTGCCATACCTTAAAAAATTTTTTAATTACTTCTTTTTTATTTACCTTTATCCAACTTGGTGGTAATTTTACGTGTATCTTTTTTTTACTAGACATATACACTTCTTCTATCATCCATTACAACTGGGAATGGTTCTAGAAGTTGTTCTCTCATTGTCCTTAATCCTTTTTGAAACTCTACTTCAGATAATTGTGCTTGTGACATATTATCTTTAAATTGATGTACATAATATCTAGCTCTTGCTAGTAAAACTGATGTATACTGTTTTGGGAATACAACAGTATCAGTTGATGCAGTTAACTCTGTAGGTTGTGCATAAGCATAAAAATATATTTTATATACACCATCTGGTATCGGAGAAAAACCTATCTTATCATTTGCAGGTCCTCTTATAACTCTTCTTGGTATTCCATAAGATTGAGTATCACTTTTATCTTTTGCTTCTTGTACTCCGTATAGTCTTTGCCAGTTTGATAATGATAAAGGTTGTAATTTAAATACTTCAAAAGGAGCTGTCTTACCTGATACTCCTTCTTCAGTTAAAACTATATTATCATAATCTATAAAACTATATTGATTTAAAAGTGTTTGTGCTGATTGTAAATCATACCATCTTGTTCCTGCAACTGTTTCTATAACTGCATTACCATAGTAATCATTAAGTGGGTCTCCTACAGATAAAAAGTTCCACTTATCTTCTGCATTACAGATATCAAAGTAAGCTCTGTTTATAGTGTCTTTAACAAATTTTTGTATACCTAGAGCACTTGTAAAAGTTGTAGAAGTTAACTCAACTTCATTAAGTTCTCTTAATATAGTATTGCATAAATCTAAGTACGTTCTAAACGGAGCAGCCATTTAAATTCCTTTTATGCTAAATTAAGTTTTAATTTACTAGTAGGCATGTCAGGATATATACTAGTATCTCCTTTTGTACCCATTTCACTTTTATCACAATCTCTTCGTAAATCTACTTTACCATATTGTTTTGGATATTTATCTTTTCCATGGTCAACAGAATTTACATTACCACCTTCCATAACTGATGGTTGGTGTCTTGTAATAACATCTTCGTAATTAAGACCGTTTTTAACTTTTCCCATAATATTGTCCTTTTTATAAAAAAGCAGGGATGAACTTAATCACCCCTGCAATTATTTTTAGTCTATAGTGTAGATAGCTTTTACGATAGCATCATCTCTAAGAACTTGTCTTCCATAAACATGTAGACCTCTTACGATATCACCGAAAGTATCAGTGTCTCTTAAAGTCTCAATGTTAAGGATAGACTGAGCAGTTGCTGTAGAGCTAATGTGGCCACCTAAGCATTGTCCAGTTGCGTTTGTAGTAGCTGGAACGTTAGAAGATTTATACATAGAAAATCCTCTAATTTGACCAGAAGCTACTAATCCGTTTCTTACACCGCCGTCACCTTGGTTAAAGTCAGATGACATTAGTTTTGAATCGGTATCCGCTAGTTCTTCATAGAACTCTGGTTTTGCAACAAACCATCTTCCTTCTTCAGGAACTTGTGAGTCATCTAAAAGTCTAGCCATTCTAGCCATGATTTTTAGAGGGCTTAGTTCTGAACTTCCGTTACCCATATCAATAGGGTCACCTGAAGTGAAGTTAGCGATTGCTGAACCAGTACCGTCACCACCTAATTGGTGGTCTGGAGTTGAAGTTGATACACCTGAAAACATTGCACTTAGTACTTCTGAATCCATTGTATCTTTTAGTGTGTATGCCGCACTTGATGCACCTACTGATGCGAAGTTGATATGAGAAAGTCTTTCCTCAATGTCATCAACAATAAACTTAAATGAGTTTGCTTTGTCAATAACAAGTGTCAACTCTTGGTCAGTTAGGAACTGTTTACTAGTAGAAGCTGCACGAGTATATGCTGCGACAGTGATTACTGGCTCTTTAATGATATTTACTGTATCACCAAAAGCAGAAATTTCACCTGCATAATCCGTGTTTGTAATAGCTTCAATTACAGACGATTTTCTAAAGAAGTTTTGAATCTTCTTCGAGAAAATTTCAGGAACGAAAAACTCATTAGTTTGTCCCGAAGTGCCCGCATTAAAGTTATTGTTAGCACCACCACTAGCGTTTTGAAATACAGCCATAGTATTTCTCCTTTTCTAGTTGAGTTGTTGTTAAAAGTGCAACTACTATCTATAAGTTATTTAATAAGTCGGATTTCCAGAACCGCCATAATTTCTTCTAGGATTATCATTTACGACACGCCCTTCAGCCATTGCTTCGGTTATAGATTTTTCGTTCTTATCAAATTCGCTTTGAGACATAGCTGCGATTTGAGAACGAGTCCAAATCTTTTTAGAACCATATCCAACGTCTTTACTGTTCTTAATCTGAATCATTTCTGATGCAGGAACTAAGTCGCCTGATACTTCATCTTTTGATTTTGACTTGCCGACATCCTGTTTGAAAAGGTCAATTGCACGAGAGGCTAACGTCGCATTTGTAGCATTGCTGTATATCCAACCTTTAATTTCTTCTGGTTGACTATCTGCCCACTGATGAAACTCATCCGATTCTCTAATTGTATTAAAGTCTGGATGAAGTCTAGCCAATGTAGCTTCAGCTTCTTTTTTAGAAATTTCAGTATTTTTATTCCGAAGAGATTTTATTTCTTCTTTTAAATCTTCCATTTCTTTAGTAGCTTGAGTATGAGCAACTGATTCAACTACATCGTAAACATCTGGATAATTCTTTTTAAACTCATTAAGTTCTTCTTTACTTTTAGGAGCTTTATACTTAGGTCGATTAGCTCTTAATTGTGCATGAAGTTCTTCTTCTTTTTGTTTAAACGAATTTACTTTATCGTCGTAATGTCGTTTTAAATCGTCATACCTTTTTTTATAGTCTACCTTTTTATAAGGTTGTGCTTCTACTTTAGCTTCTTCTTTTTCTTCTTCCTCATCTTGTACTAGACTTGTGTCAACTACAGTCTTTGGAGAATCTTTTTTGTAAGCTATCGTATTAGCATCAGCAAAGGGTTTTTTCGACGCTTCGTCCATAGCATCATAATCAAGATAATTCTTTTTTTGATTATATGGATTAGCTTCTTGTTGTTCTTCGCTTTCCTGAGAAGTGGCTCTTTTTTCAAAAAGAGGGGTCTCATTACTATCAGTCATTTGTTATCACCTTTCTTTGTTATTGTTGGGGTCTTACATCATTGTAAGAGTAGCCGAAAATAGAGTGCCTTGGTGACGCTCAGGGTAGCTCTATTTATAAAGCCTACTTATAAGGGTTATTTAATAAACCGCCATAAGCAGCACTCATGACATCCGATGGAGCACTTTCCATTTGTTGCTCTTCTTGGATATTCATATCTTTATCATAATCGTCTTCTGCTTTTTTCATCATCTTACGAAGTTTGTCTACACCTATTTGCTTAACTGCTTTAGCTGTAATTACAAACTCTCCGTCTGATAACATTGCAGGGACTGAGTCTGATGTACCTGTTCCTGGTCCTTCGACTTCGCCTTCACCAGTAAATTCTTTTGTTCCTCCAGTAGCTACTAACATTTTTGGAATAATATTTAATAACTCTGGAAATTGTTGCATTGCGTTTTCTAAAATCATTTCTTCATCTGATGATAACATAGAAGTATCTACATCTACATCTACTTCTGGCATATCCATTTCTTCATTCATCATCATCATATTATCAGGCATTACCATATCTTGTTGACCTGGTTCTTCATCTTGAGCTAACATATCAACTGGCATACCTGCATCTTGTGCAGTTTGTAATTCTGGAATAACAATACCACCTTCTTCGTATGCACGATAGCCTGGGTCATCTGAAACTTCTTTTTCTGCAAACGCACCAGTTAAACCACCAGCAGCATACCTTGCTCTTGATGGGTCAAATAATCTTTGTGGTTGTCCAGGACTTTGTACTTCCATAGGAGTTCCTGGAGAATACAATCCCATAGTAGGAGCTTTATCTTCACCAACTACATTGTCAATAGGTTTATCTTGAGAGCCTGATTGTTGTGCTCCTGGTACTCTGTATAATGCTGCGTATCCTGGTGTTGCCATACTATGCTTTCTTATTTGTTTTAATAAATCCTTTTGATATAGGTTTACCAATAGGTGTTAGTTGGTCCATAGTCAAAGTAAAACCACTAAAAGGTTTTTGAGCAGACGGCATTGCATAACCACCTGCAAAAAATTTTTTTCTTTTACTTTTTAGTTTTTTTACCATCTGAATATAAATTGTTAAAAGTTATAAAAGGGTCTAAGTAACTTTCATGTTGTTCTGCAGAATGTATCCATTGAGATGGTGCAAAGTCAGGTGCTCCTTCTCCTGTTCTCCATAATGCAGGACTTGTAGCTCTTACTCTATTATTAGGTAAAGCAACAAAGTTACCAGTCCATTTCCCTGCATCCATTAAATATAATACATGTGATTGTTTATGCTGTGCAGGGTCATCAGCAATATCACTATCAGTGTAGTCAACAGTAAATAAATATTTACCTTTATAAAAGTTATTATCTATTTTACATAACCACGGTGATGAACTAACTCTATCAAGAACAACTGCACTATGAGTTCTTGATTCACAGTCCCAAGGTTGACACAAATGGTCTTCCATTGGTTCTGGCCATTCATCATACGGTATGTCTGCAACTAATGCTTGTATAGGCATTCTCGCCCACATAGCACCACCGTGTATGTTTTCATCTGGTCCATCTTCAGAATCTATTTCACATCCTGTGAATACAACTTGAAAACTTAAAGACCTATCGGGTATAGTGTTTACTGCAAAAGCTAGTGCGTGTATATATTCGCCGTGATAGTTAGAATGATTAGCAGTAAACTCTTTTCGTACCCAACATTTAAAATGGGGTACGTTACTTATTAAAAAGGACACTACCTACCTTTGCTAACTTTCCCGCCCTTTGAATACATTTTTGTGCCTTTGACTTTTCCACCTTTGGCCATCATTTTGGTTTTTTTAACTTTACCACCTTTAGCCATCATTTTAGTTTTCTTTTTAGCCATGCCGCCTTTGGCCATCATTTTAGTTTTTTTCTTTTTCATAACAGCTCCTCCTTTGTTAAAACCGTTTTCGTAGTCTAGTTTAGGCATTAAAAGTTTATCTATATTTAACTCAACTGGTGCTGATGGTTTATAATTTTTCAATTGATTATCTTTACCATAAACTCCAGTAACTTTAATAAGTCTATTATCTTTTATAATGGGTTTATCATTACTCATTTTATTGCCCTTTGTTAGTTTTTAATTATTCTTGAGGTTGTCCTGGAGGTGTATCAACTGTTCCAGTAAACTCCATTTCCCCTGGCTGCGAAACATTGCCTGTTCCGATTGTGCCATTGCCAGTTCCTTGACTGTCAGTTCCTGCAACTTCTGGAGGTACTCCTTGAGCACCACCCATTGCGGACTCGCCACCAGGACCTTGAGGTTGTTCTTCTCTTTGTTGCTGAGCATTTTGTAATCCTATAATTTTAGCATATATCTCAGCAGCCACTGGGTCGTTAATGACTTCATCAGGGTCTAGGTCTAAGCTATACGCAAGTTCTTTTATTATTTCAGAAATCTTAACGAATGGTGCAATCGCTGGATTNTGAACAGTTTGTAAGAACATTGTTAGCCTTTGAGACCTAACTTCTTTTTGCATCAGACTAGCTGTGCCTGTAGCTCTAATCTCTAAATCACCTTCAATGTTTAAGTCGCCATCGTAAAACTGCATATTCCATTGAAAGAAACTTTCACCAAGCGGTCTTAGTAAATAGTCATCAATATTTTTAATAACAGTTTTTACGTTCAAGTTCGCTGCACTTAATAACATAGACATACCAGATGCAGTTCTTGTCATACTTTGCACACCAGTTTGTCCGTGAGAGTACGACGGAATACCTGTTGATTCATCAGCAAGTTGTCTAAACTTATCAAACATCATCATGTTTTCAGTTGCTGTATTTGGAAACTTAAGTCCATGTACAGCTTGTCCAGGCATACCTGCTTGTCTTCTAAATATTTTTCCAGGATACACATCCATTGACTGACCAGCTACAAGTGCTGATTCATCTATGTCAAAAACAAGTGAACCTGATAAAGCAAGGTTGTCTATTGCCATCCTTGCGTGTCCATTCATAATAGCTTGAGCATCTGACATATTTTCTGGAACACCTATTCCAAAAAAGCTGTAAGGGTTTCTTTCGTATGGAAACGAATGATAAGGTAATCTATAAGGTTGGAATGGATTAAGAACCATTCTTAATACTCTACCTTCTGTTACCCAAGCATTAATTTGTAATTCATTTTCTTCTGTAAACTCTTCTGGAACTTTTAATCCAGATTCTTGTAGAGTTGTTTTATCTACTATACCCCAATACTCAAGAACTTCAAATCTAGAATTACTTTCATTTGATTCATAAGTTTCATCACCTAAATCTAAATTAGATTCAAAACTTCTATCTTGATAGTTAGGGCCATCTTCTAAAGTAGCAATTACTGCTTCTTTATCAAAGAATGGTCTGTTCAGCAGATTCCTTAATTGATTTCTATTAAATTTATGTCGCTGAATTGTGAACTCACATTCTTCAATATTTGTTGCATTAGGGTCTGGATAAAAATCCCAAAGACTTACATGTTCTAACTTTGGAACTTTTACTTGTTTTGGATTGTATTGTCTAAAACCTTGTTCATTCTTATCGTATACATGTAGTGTTTTATGAAAGGTAAAAGGACCTTTTACAATTCCAGTTCCTAATAATACTGATTCAAATATCGCATTTCTTAATTCACTAGAGCCATTAGATTCTTCTATCTCATCGTGAATAAGTCTTTCCATTCTCCTAGCTGCTATTTGAGCTGGTTTTATTTGAGCCATATTTGGCATAGGTGCAGGACCTTCTTGTAAATCTGCACCTTCATACTCTTTTTTAAGAGATGCTAAAAAATCTTCATTTAAAGATTCAAATGTAGTTCCAGGCTCTAAGGCTTTCCCATCCCCTTCAAAACCAATTGGAGTAGCCATTGGTGTTGGGGCAGGAGTCTCTGTACCCATTCCCATATTTCCTTCGATAGTTGGGTCGGGTTGCTGAAGACCGTCACCTAGCTGCTCTTTTAGGGGATTGAGATGTGCAAAAGTTGCTACACCTTCTGGTATTTTAGTTTCTTCTACGGAGATGGGAAACTTGTTGGCAGAAAACAGAACATCCGTAATTTGTCCGTAAGCTGCTAATACTTTAGTTTTTGTTACTTTTACAAAGACCCTAGACTTTTCATGGTCTCTAAATTTAACATTTTTATAATATCTGCCACGATAATTGTGGTAAGCTTCTAACCATCTGTCTTCATCACTCCTACGAGCAGTTTCACAGTCATAAAATTTTCTATAGATATAAGAGGAAAGTTTAGACTTTTCCTGCTCTTTTTCCATATCTTCTGCTGACATTGGTTCGTCTTGTGTACTATCTTGTGTATAATCTACCATAGTTCCCCTTAATATTGTATATATCCCTGTATTCTATTATACAGTCATTATTTAGGTTTGTCAAGTAATTTTTTCGATAAATATGGTAATAACCATTTATTATCTCTTAAAACTTGAATTAAATGATTAGATAGGCTATTTACTACCACTTCTTCGTCATTATCGCTAGATAGTGGTTGCCCATCTGTATTAAGTGACGAGATATAAACACAGGCGTGAACTATCTCGTGTACTAATGTATTTGCTTCGTCTATATCAGAAAGTCCAGGCTGTATCTCAATCATGTTCTCTCTTTGAGTATATTGACCATAACAGTCTGTCATATTAGATTTTTTAAACTCAGGTGCTTGTACCTTTAATTCAACATCTGAATAACCTATTTTAACAGTCTTACCTTCTAAACAATTCTTACTATTTATCTTCTTCATTACCAAATAAGTACTCCTCTTTACTATTTCTAAAATTAAATGATTTACTCGTATCTATATCTTTTGAGTCTTGTAAGCACCACTCTCTAAAACTATCTTCTGGGCCGCCCATGTCATTTAAACGAAATACCTTATAAGGTTGGAATACTTGTTCTACGTTTCGTTTCTTTCTGTATTTTAATAAATCTTCGTACGACATAACTATATCGTAAACTTCTTTTGTTTTTTTATTTCTAAATGTATATGTTGGCATATTAATATCCAAATGTTGGGTCACTAGGTGTAAATCGTTTTATATCGCCCATCTCTCTAAATGTACTAGGCATTCTAGGTCTAGACATAATTAGATATCTTAATGCATCATATGCATGGTCAGATGCTTTTGTATCAACATCTTCAGGTCTATTAGGGTCACAAGGAATACTTTGTAACTCTCTAATTAAATTTACACAGTTAGACATAATCTGTAATCTTGGTCTACCTGTGCTATTATTTGGTTTTAACTTTTCGTGTATTTGTATTTTACCTTGTATTCTATTTTTATCTGCTGGTCTAAGTTTATGTCCAGCTCTTACTAAAGTTTCACCAACTGTAGGACCTGTTGTTCCTGTTCTGTTCCACGCTGCAGTATCAAGAACACCTTGTATACTTTTGCGTTCATCTTTTTCCATTTCAGTTATAACTTCTGCAAGGTCTTCACCTGTCAATCCTTTTTGATACAACTCTCTATAAACTTATAATTGTATCATCTTCTGGGTCAATAGTAGCCCATATACAAGCTGACTCTGCTGCATAACCGTAGTCAATACCTTTGTACCTCATCCAGTGATAAGGTATTTGGAATGGAGGTATAATATGTTTCTCAGTATCAAACTCTGCGAAGGCTGCACCTTCCGCAACATCCCAGTTACCTTCCATTAACTGTTTTCTTTGTACTGGTGGTAGTGATGCTAACATCTGTTCGTATCTACCATCTTCTGCAAGATAAGGGTTATCTTCTAGTCTTGCAGGTATAAACTTACGAGTTAATCCATCTGAACCTTTAAAAGCTTCATTAGGTGGCGATGGGTCAAGATATCTCTTTTTTACCCATTTTCCGCCGACTCCTCCAGGGTTTGCAGTACACCGAATATAAGTTCTAATCTCTGGGTCAGTTGTTCTCAATCGTGATTGCAAGTACTGAAGTGGAAACTCAGTTGGATACTGAGTTAGCTCGTCTATTCCAATCCAGCTATAAGCTTGTCCTTGATACCTATATACATCAGCATCTCTGTCTAGGTATCCAAACTCAAGCATAGCTCCGCTTGGAAATCTCCAAATCTTTTCTACTTCTCTAAACTTTGCCCCAGTAAAAGCTTTTGGATAAAGTTCTCTTGATTTATCTATAAGCTCTCGTAGTTCTGGCATAGACCTTCTAAGTAATAAAGCTCTGTGGCTTGGTCTGTGCATAAACCGTAGTGGGTCAACTAGCATTGCATATGACTTACCACCACCTGCAGCTCCACCATATAACACATCTTGTTCTGGTGCAGCTAAGAAATCTGTTTGTGGTCCACTGTTTGGTTTAAAAACAATAGACTCTTTGTTATCATCTATAAACTCTTTTACCTTTGTAGGTAAGTTTTCTTTTGTAGTATCTGTAAGAACAGGCGAAGTTAAAGCTTCTTTTTTGTTTTTTAACTTACCACGCTCTTGTGATAGCTTTACTTCTAACTTTTCTATCTTTTTCTTTTTAGCTTTCAACTCACGAGCTGCTTGTAATCGTGCTTGATGCTCTCGAGTTAGATGCCTTGGACTACTAGAACCCTTTGGTCTACCTCTTTTTTTCTTAGGCGGTTCTTCCATGCTTTGATAATAATCCGTTCTTGCTTCGTTCTTTGTCTACAATCTTCTTTAATCCTACTGCTGACATACCTCTACCTGTTTTATATTCTAGTTGTTCTGCAGCCCCTCGAAGAGATAGAGAGCCGTTTAGTATGTAACCTTTAACTTCTTCTAACGCTTCGAGTTGTTCAGGGATAGGTTCTAGAAATCCTTGGACTTCTTCTGATTCTTTATAACCAAATGGTATTGTTGAAGTTGTTCTACGCTTCAGTGCCATTGTCTTCTACTTCTCCATCTATAATTTTTATGTCTTCTTTGTCTGGTAATAAAAAAATACCACCTGTAACACTATGGTTAACGTCAACTCTTTCTCTTTTACTGATGCCAACTCTATCTAATAAAGTTTGGGCGGCTTGTAACTTAGCACCGACTTGTGGTATGGGAGCGTCACTCTCAAGAACATCTACTAGTTTAGCCGCCGCTTTGGGAGCACTGTGAGCAAGTATGCTATTTGCAACATCTACTACCTCTTCTTTTAGGGAGTCTAGAACAGCATAGTATGATGTTTGTTCATATCCTGCTACCGTTAAGGCTTTTCGTGCATCTCCATTGGCTTCGCCAGCAAGAGCTGACAAAAACTTCTCTTGCTTTTCTGTTAGTTTTCGTTTTCTTTGTTTATCTGTTGTTTGTAAAAAACTCATATACCCCTATTATACCATCTAGTTAACAAATTGTCAAGAAAAAAATAATAAAAATAATTATTGACAAAACCGTTATTAGGGTGTATAATAATATTAGTCCCCCTGGGGGCGGTTATATACCTAGTATACACTATATAAATATAACAAGTTAACACAGAACCGACAACACCCGACCCTGTACTTGCAGTGGGCAAGGTACTGGTTAACATTTTTTATCTCTCCCAATATTTCCCTATACATTGCAGTCAACTTCCAAGCGGGCCAGCTACTGGTTAACACTCTAACTTGTCCATTTTGTATGGCATTGCTATATATGTGGGTGGGGGGTGGGGGCGGTACTCGCCTATACCTTGCCAAACCTTCCAGACCTACACCAACACAATCCAACATACATACCAGACCCTTTTAGATATAGGTAGTATTCTATGACCTATATATCTAAAATTTAATATAGACCTTCGCTAAAATTATTTCATACAATTAAGGCAGAATTATGTCACTAGTTAACAAATATATATCTAAAATTTATAACTAATATATTTACTCTCATTATCTAAAATAGCCAACAAATACAAATACTTATCTAATTTATACCAATATCTCTAGGTATTTCGCCAATCTTTATAATCCAAATAGCCCCGTTTCAAAAATACCCTGAATTTCCCTTTATTATCAATGACTTATTTAGCCAATGCAATTTTTGCCCTTTGGCTCTAGGTTTTTTACATTCTCAGCTAAGAAAGTTTCCTTTAAAATCAATAACTTAAAAAATAATTTATTTTTTTGTTGAAATAATTTTTTAGCTATGGCAATCTATAATTATGAAAAACAAATTATACATAACCAGACGACCTGATAAAAGGACTAGAAAAAAGCTGAAAGAAATGGTCAGGCACTATGAATTAAAAAAAGGTAGTCGTATAAATAATAGTTATAAATTTTATACGGGGTTTGCCAACAATCTCAGTAAGTGGGAATATGGAACGGGAATTGATGTTTCGAGAGGGCAAGGCAAGATATAAGAAAAAAAAAACATAAAGACCTGATATAATACGCAAGATGTTTTCAGGCAATTCTTAAAAAAGAATTTTAGAGAATTTTTTGGATAGTTTTTATATCTAGAATATATTACTAAAAACTATCACTATTAATAATAACTAAATAAAAGGACTAATAATTATGACTAAATTAAATAACAATATTGTAAACATAGCATTACTAAAATGTTGTGTAGATGAATTAAATAATCTTTATGAAAGAGAAATACCTTGCTCGAAAGATGAAACAAAAATATTTGATATAACAGAAACAATCGAAGAGGTAATTGAAAGTTTAACAAATAAAGGTTAATAAAAATATTTTAATTATGACATAATTTTGACATAATTAAATGCTACGACTAATAATAACAATTAATAAAAGGATAAATACTATGACTAAAAAAGACTATATAAAAGTTGCCGAGATACTAAAAGAGGCAAAAAACAATCCAGATAATTGGAAACTAAGACACGAAGATGTAATTAAAAATTTAGTTGATGAATTTTCAATTATGTTTAAACTAGATAATCGAAGATTTGATAAAGTAAAATTTGTAGATTATATTAATAGTTAATAAATAGAGGTATAAATTATGACTAAATATAATAAGACTTTAAAAGCTGATGATGAAATTAAAATCGAATATGAAAGTGATGTATTCGAGGCATTTCAAAATCCGTTCTATGTTTTAAAATTAGAAGATGAAAGATATGAAGATGATGAATGATGGCTATAAAAAATCATTAGAAACTAAGTTTTATATTGATATGCTTATTAATAAAAAACTAAGGCATTTTGAATCTGATAAAATAATAAAAGCATTAGAGGGTTTATATACTGATGATGATTTAAAGAAGATTAAAATGCAATATGAAAATAACAAATGGAGGGCAACAAAATGACTACTAGATTTAACTACAGATATACCTTGATAAAAGAATTTTATGCTAGGTATGATAAAGATGAGAGAAACGAATTATATAACTTGATTAAGATATATAAGTTAAAAAACCTTGATGAAACAGATGAAACAGTAGAATATCAAGATATAGTTAATAGAGGTTTTTGGAGTAATCATATTATATTAGAAAGATTATGGTATCTTAAAAATATAATCAAACTATATGATGAAAATATGTATTACGATAGTAGCCAAAGAGGTCAGATACGAACACTTGCCTATGACTGTGAATATAAATTAGATGGTAAAATCACTAAACTATACTATGATATTGAAAGATGGTTAGTAAATAATATATTTGATGATGATGTTTACTATTGTCCGAGTTGTGAGGAAGTAAGAGATAGTGACGATTATAATAGTGACTATGATTGTTGTGAGGCTTGTGCCGATAGTCGTAGAGAAGAGGAAGAGGATTATTACGAAGATGAAGATTATAGTTATGAACACGAAAGATATTGTTATAACTATACATATCCCGTACATGAAAATTTAAATGTACGATATAGAGAAGATGAAACTATTAATGATGACTTATATACTACTAAAGATTTATTGTATGGTGTAGAGTTGGAAGTTATGGCTAGAAATTCAATGCCTGATGATTACCCAGATACTTTACACGATTACAATGGGGATTGGTTTAAGTGTAAAAAAGATGGGTCACTTGATGAAGGCAATGGTGGATTTGAAATATGTACTGCTCCGAGTACATTCAAGTTTTTAAAAGATAGGTTTACTCAAATGTTTAATAGTGATTATTGGACTGATGAAAATGGGAGTACCTATGTTAAAGGTTGGAATACTACTTGTGCAGGATTACATATACATATTAACAAAAAAGCATTAACACCATTAGAGGTTGGAAAGTTGTTAGTATTTGTTAATGATAAGAAAAATACTAGGTTTATTGAAGATATAGCTGGTCGTAATATGAATCGTTGGTGTAAATCAGAAACCAAAAAGATATCTGATGGTCAATATCGAAGTGATGATAGGTACGAGGCAGTTAATACAGTACCTAGTAAAACAGTAGAGTTGAGAATATTTAAGAGTAATGTATCAGAACATGGCTTTATGAGAGCATTGGAATTTACTGATGGAATGATACGATACTTAAAACAATCTTCTATGAGAGAGCAAAGTTTAAGTTATAAATCTTTTATCTCTTTTATTAAGAAGCCAGAAAATAGAAGCGAGTACCCTAATTTCTGGAGTTGGTTAATTACGAACGGATATGTACTCGGTACACCTAGTAGAAATGTATCGAGACAATTCGAGAATGTAAGTAATGGCTAACAAACTTTTAACTTTAAACAACAATGAAAGGAAAGTAAATATATGTGTTTAATAATAAAAGCAAACAGCCCTAAAGACCTTGATTTGAATTTGATGGAGTGTGCATATGAAAACAATTCAGATGGGTTTGGGGTTATGTTTTACAATAAAGGTAAGGTACATACCCATAAGATAGTGCCAAAAAACTTCCAAGATATACATAAGATGTGGAAGAATTACAAAGATTTGAATACTCAAGTTGGTATTCATTTCAGATTTACAACAGCAGGTAATACTTGTAGAGATTTATCTCACCCATTTCAAGTCTTGCGTAAAGGCGAGAATGGTGCTGATAGAGATTTATGGGTAATGCATAATGGAGCAAAGCTACCAACACCAATGATTGATAAGGACAAGTCGGACACTCACCAATTTATCAAGTGGGTTATTAGACCTCAATTACTTAACAATCCTAACTTACTTTACAATGCCGAGTGGACTGAGTCACTTGAAGATTTGATTGGGTCAGATAAGTTATTGTTTCTTGATGGTAAGACGCAAGAGTTTACTATCATTAATCAAGGCGAGGGTAAAGATGTTAAGAATGTAGGTTGGGTATCTAATACTTATTCTATCAGTCGAGGTGTTGGATATGACTATGACATTGATTTAGGTAAGAAAGTTGCCACGAAAAAATCTTGGTCAGGTTGGTTAACTGATTATGATATGTATGGTAATTATCAAGGTGGTCGTATTGAATACGATAACACTTATAACAAACATTGGGATAGTCTTGATGATAAGTTAGATGGCGAGGCAACAGACAACGGACAACAATTAACTGATGAGATGTTATGCGATTTAACAGTTGATGAAATGATTGAGGTTGCCGAGACTAANCCAGTCGGTCTCGGTGTCTTTGTTCACGACTTATATAACTACGGAAACAACACTAAATAAAGAAAGGAAAACACAATGAAATCAAAGACTTATAAGAAACAAAAAAAACTTATTGACATTTTTGATGAAACTGCTATACTAGATGAAAATGTAGATGAGTTTTTATTTGGGCAAGATGATGATACTATTATTAGTGGAGTCAATCAAGTTGAAGATGAAACTTATGATTAATAATTAAGGGAGTATAAAAAATGAAATACATAACTGAAACTTATAATCTTATAATGGACTCAAAAATAAATCCATTAAGTAAGATACCTAACTTACAAGTTAGACATTTGGTTATGCAATTACTAGCTTATATGTGGTCATTGATATTTGGTATATACATAGTAGAAAGTATATATGCGTTTGGTATATCGGCATTGGCTCACAGTCTTTTAATTGTAGCAATCATTATAACTATGGCTGTCTTTGATACAGCAGAAAGAGAGCCAGAACTTTTTAATAACAAGGGAGTAAAAAAATGAGTGGAGTAAAAAATTGGTTAATGGAAATGCAAGAGTATTCTCATTACCTAATAGAATCAATGACAGTTGAAATGGCTAGAGAATTCTTTATAAAAAAATATGGGGAGTCTCAAGTCAATGTGTTTAATGATGAGTTGGCTTTTTTAATTAGCGAAGGAATTGAATTATTTGAAGGTAATACTTACGATAAAAATTTCTTTGATAGAGAAGACGAAAGACAATCAAACCTATCAACAAAGCAACAAGAAGATTTAGAAGCAAATATAAAAGGATTAAAAGAAATAATGGGGGCAGAATATGAATAAATATATGGCAGTCTGGTTTGTGCTTGGATTAGTATGGGCTTGGGGTTTGATTGCAATAGTGGGTGTATTGATAGGATATAATAAAGATGTTTCAGATATCTATCATATCGAACAAACTAAAATACCTAATGCAATTAATACAATAGAAACAATACCTGTTGAGGTATATAAATTAGAGAGGGCAAACAATGAGTTGTGAACACCATCAAGAATATCTAGAAAATAAATTAGATATGTGGCGAGATGAAATTTATACTGAGTATGAAAAGTATTTCTCGCCAGAAGAAATAGAAATTCTTAAAAGAATAATCTATAACGAGGTAGACATAGAAATCTACAAAGAAAAACTAATTGATTTCTTTAATGAGAATACTTGTCCGTCAGAAGATTTAATAGACATAGTAGACTATAATCATTGTAGTGATGGCGATTTATTAGAGAGATTAATAACAGACTTGGGAGCATAATATGGGAGCAGATAAAGTAGTAGCAAGATTGAGGTATCTTTTAGATGAATTTAAAGGCGAAAAGAATATACCTTATTATCGAATAGAAGATATTATCAAACACTTTGATAGAGAAGAGAGCGATATGCTCGACACTTTATACAAAGAAAGTAGTAATATATCTTGACTTTTATAAATAATAATGTTATAATGGAGGACTTATGTTTAAACGAATGACTAAAATATTATGGGGTCAGAATCCAGAAACAGATATAGATGGATATGACAGTCCAGACCCAGATGATTTAAGTATCGACAATGCATATAAAACCAGATGGATTTGGTATCATACAATCTTAGCACTAGAATTGTTAATAATTATTATGTTGTTAGCAGGTATTCTAGTAGTATTGGGGGTTAAGCTATGACTAAAAAAGGATTTACAAAGTTTGATATTGACTTATCTTACGGACAAATACGAGAGGATAAAGTCAAAGAAATGTTTGAGAACAAAACTATTGAAGTTAAAAGTGAGAGGTCTTGGTGGAGAAAGACTGGCAACATAGCAATAGAGTATGAGTATAGAGGTAAGCCAAGTGGTATCTATAAAACTGAAAGTGATTACTGGTTTCATAGATTAGAATTAAAAGAGGGCGAGTTCTGTACTCTTGTGTTTCCAACAAAGGTATTGAAGGGTATAGTAGATAAGTACAAAGATAAACTTACAAAGAATGTAGGGGATAGTAAAGCATCTAAGTGTGTGCTTATACCTATCAAAGAAATATTTAATGAAACATTTTACAGTATGGCAGATGAATAAAGAAGATATAAAAGTATTAATATTAGCAATAATTTTTATACTACATGTAATAGTAATAGGAGAGATGTTATGAAATTTGAATTATTTATTATAGGTATGGTTGTAGGTGTATTCTTACTTATCCTAACAACAATATCTGGTTTATTGTAAGATGGGTTGGAACTTTAATCCACCGCCAGAAAAAACAGACAAAGCTATATTAATTCTTATAATATTATTTTTATTATTACAGACAGATGGAATCGTATAAACTATTATTTGGTAAAGACTTTGAAGATTTTGTTAGTGAATATGTATCAAGTTCACTAAAAGAAAAAGATATTATTGTACAAAGAAGAACAATAAAAAAATTATTAAGAGAAGCCCAGACATACTGGACTTTAATAAAGAGAGGAGAAAGACTATATGACTACGATAACAAAGGAAGCTAAAGAATTATTTCATGTTTTAATTAGAGGGGACATGAATGAAGAAAGTATTACTTGGTATATACAAACAGTATGGGATTGTTTACCTCAAGTAAAAATCAAGGATATTCAATACCTTAACTACCTTAAAGAACAAAACAAGAACATTAAAGAGAAAAATCATTTACGAATTGTGGATAACAATAAAAAAGTTCTTGACAATGAAAACGAATCGTGATATAATCTATATAGATTTTTAAAGAGTTATTATTATAATAATAATAAAAACAATAATAACATTTTAAAATATTTTTAAATAGGATTTTGTGTCCTGTTTTTAAATAACTGCATTATGTTGTTGACAAATAAAAAGTTCTATGGTATAATGCAAACATTATAATAACATTAACAAATAACATTAGGAGAAAACATTATGGCTACAGTTCAAGGAAAAGCATATTGGGCATCTATCACTAGACCCAACACAACTTTCGACCCTGTTTATCAGATTGACTTAGCAGTTGATGATGATGTTGCTAAAGAGTTTAGTAGCAAAGGCATCACTGTTAAAGAAGATGAGCGAGGTAAGATTGTTAAATTCAAACGAAGAGTTAATCGTGCAGATGGTACGAGTAACCCTGCTCCAAAGCTAGTGGACTCTGCTAAGAATGCGATTGATGTTCTCGTAGGTAACGGTTCTGAAGTGAAAGTTATGTACAAAGAATACGATTGGAATTACGCAGGTAAATCTGGTGTAGGTTTAGACTTACAAGCAGTTCAAGTTATCGACTTAATTCCTTATGGGGAAGAGTTCGATAAGGTTGATGGCTTCGTTGCAACAGATTCCGTTGATGAATTTTAATTAATTTAAAATGAATGGGGCGACAACAATGGATAACAACTTTGTTAAATATCACATAGCTTGTGATAAGTGCGGAAGTAGTGATGCGAGGAGTGTTAATAAAAATGGTAGTTCTTACTGTTTCTCTTGCAACACTTACTTCCCACCAGAACAAACAAACATAAATGAGGGCGACACAATGGGCATACAAACAGTTCAAACAAAACCAATAATAATAGAAAACAACGCAGGTACTTTTAGTGCTATCGGAGATAGATGTATCAACGAAGACACAGTTAAAAAGTATGGGGTCAAGGTTATCAGCGACGCAAGTGGCACGATAGACAGACACATCTACCCATATTACGACTCGACTGGTTCTCTTTTAGCTACCAAGACTAGGTATGTGAAGAATAAACAATTCTCGATAAAGGGTTCAACCTCTGACTCAGGATTGTTCGGTCAGCAGTTGTACAATGGTGGTAAATATGTTACCATAACAGAGGGTGAGATTGATGCGTTATCAGTCTATCAATTACTTGGTTCAAAGTATGCAGTAGTTAGTATCAAGAATGGTGTTGCGTCTGCCCTCAAAGATATCAAGAAAAGCTATGATTGGTTAGACCAATTCGATAACATTGTTATTAACTTTGATAATGATGATGTTGGTAGAGAGGCAAGTAAAAAAGTTGCCGAGTTGTTTGCCCCATCAAAAGTTAAGATACTAAAATTACCAGAGGGGTATAAAGATGCTAATGATTTACTCAAAGCTAACAAGTATCAAGAGTATATCAAAGCGTGGTGGAATGCACCTACTTACGCTCCAGATGGTATCATCAAAGGTGAGTCATTACTAGAAGAAGTTCTTTCTCCAGTCGTAAGGTCAACAGTTAATTATGGTTGGCAAGGACTAGACGAGATGACTTATGGTATTCGTAGTGGAGAGTTAGTGACATTTACTGCAGGCACGGGACTTGGTAAAACTTCTATCATAAAAGAATTAGTATACAATCTATTCAAGAAAACAGAAGAAAAGATTGGTATGATTATGCTTGAAGAAAGTCCTAAGATTACTGCATTAGATATCATGAGTGTTGAAGCTAATCTACCTTTGCGTAGACCAGACATTCACATGAGTGATGAAGATAAAAGAAAATACTTTGATGCTACTGTCGGTACTGGTAGATTTTATTTCTACAAACACTTTGGTTCTAACTCAGTAGACAACATTGTATCTAGAGTTAGGTACATGGCTAAAGCATTAGATTGTAGATATATTGTACTTGACCATGTTAGTATGGTTGTATCATCTCAAGAGTATGGAGATGAAAGAAAAGCACTTGATGAGATTATGACAAAGCTAAGAACTCTTGTCGAAGAAACAGATATAGCTTTGATACTTATCTCTCACTTGCGTAGACCAGACGGTAAAGGACACGAAGAGGGTGCGGCGACTTCACTATCACAACTAAGAGGTTCGGCTTCTATCGGTCAGTTATCTGATATGGTTATTGGTCTTGAAAGAGATGCACAGAATGATAGTCCTACTGTAAGGAATACAACTTGCGTAAGAGTATTAAAGAATAGGTTCATAGGTATGACTGGCCCAGCTACATATCTATACTATGATAAAGAAACTGGTAGACTACACGAGACCGAGAAACCAACTGGCGAAGAGTTTGAAGATGAAACACTATAACAAGGGCGAGATTGATGCGAGTATTTTTAGATGTTGAAACAACTGCTATTACAAATCTATTACCAGATAGAATTTTTCTTATTGTATGTAAAGACGACAAACAAATCACATACTTTAAAGAAGATGAGCTTGATAAGTTTAGTTCTTATATTGGTAGGTATGATGAGTTCGTTGGGCATAACATTATAGGATTTGATGCACCAGTTATTAAAAAGATTATTGGTGTTGACTTACATGAGAAGGGTAAAGTTATTGATACTTTAATCCTGTCAAGATTGTTCGACCCAGTTAGAGAGGGCGGACATTCGTTAAAATCTTTTGGAGAAAGATTGAAGTTTGGTAAATTAGACTTTAAAGATTTCTCTGAATACTCTGATGAAATGCTTGAGTATTGTATCAGAGATGTAGAGCTTACGGAAAGAGTTCTTGGTTATTTGATTAAACATAATCCAGACTTTTCTCGTGAGGCGATTAGACTAGAACACGATATAGCTAGGATAATCACACAACAAGAGAACAATGGTTTTCTTTTTGATGTAACGAAGGCAGACCTTTTGTTAGGTAAGTTGAGAGAGAAGATAAATGAAATTGAACAAAAGGTTAGAGAACGATTTATACCACTGCCAACCTTTGTCAAGATAGTAAAACCTCGTTATCGTAAAGACGGTTCTCTTAGTACGGTAGGACTGAATAGTCTGGGACAGGGGTGGGAAAATGTTGTGGGAGATTTTTCTCTCATAGAAATGAAAGAGTTTAATCTTGGTAGTCGACAACAGATTGCAAGATACTTAAGATACTTTGGTTGGAAGCCGACTAAGTTTACTGAACACGGACAACCAATAGTAGATGAGAAAGTTCTACAAGGTATTACAGATATACCAGAGGCAGAACTTATCAAAGAGTTTCTACTACTGCAGAAACGAATAGCTCAAGTTGAATCTTGGGTGGAAGCAGTAGCAGAAGATGGGAGAGTACACGGAAGAGTGATAACCAATGGTGCTATCACTGGTAGAATGAGTCACCAGTCGCCCAACATGGCTCAAGTTCCTGCAGTGTATTCTCCCTACGGTAAAGAATGCAGAGAACTATGGGTAGTTCCAGAAGGCTACAAATTAGTGGGAGTAGATGCTTCTGGACTTGAATTAAGAATATTGTCCCACTACATGAACGATAAGGAATATATAGATGCTATCATTAATGGAGATATACACACTACAAATCAAAGTCTTGCAGGACTTAGCACGAGAGACCAGGCAAAAACTTTCATCTATGCCTTCATATATGGGGCAGGTGACGAAAAGCTCGGAGCTATCTGCGGAGGGTCTAGAAATCATGGCAAAGCGATTAAAAACAGATTTCTCAGCCGTACTCCAGCCCTTGCAAACTTTAGAAAGCGAGTGGACAAAGCTACTGGAAAAGGTTGGCTCAAAGGAATCGACGGAAGAAAACTCAGAATCCGAAACCGACACTCCGCCCTCAACACCTTAATACAAGGAGGAGGGGCGATAGTAATGAAGAAAGCTTTGATTCTTTTAGAAGAACAAGTTAGTAAACATAAACTAAACGCAAGACCAGTCGCTAATGTACACGACGAGTTTCAATATGAAGTATTAGAAACTCAAGCAGAAGACTTTGGTAATCTTGCAGTTGACTCTATTATCAACGCAGGTAAAGAACTAGGAATTAGATGTCCTTTAAATGGAGAATATAAATATGGAAACAACTGGCAAGAAACACACTAAAAATTTAGATACATTAGTTGATGATATAAATGATATACTTGTTGGTATATCGAGTGGTAAAGCACCTGATGTAAAAGAAGAACAAATAGATAAGTTCTTAAATAATACTAAACTTGCTTTACTAGATTGGTTACAACCAAGAAAAAGTTCTGGTAAAGGTTTACGAATGTCTGTTATTGGTCGACCTGCTAGACAACTTTGGTATGATAATCATTTACAAAGAGATGATAAAGAAGAAGTATATGACCCATCAACGCAACTAAAGTTTTTATATGGTCATGTACTAGAACACTTACTATTATTTCTTGTTGAAGTTGCAGGACATAAAGTTACTGACCAACAAAAGAAAGTACAATTAGAAGATGTTAATGGTCATATGGACTGTAAGATTGACGGAGAAGTTATTGATGTTAAGTCTGCATCTGCTATGTCATTCAAGAAGTTTAAGAATGGAACTCTGTATGAAGATGACCCATTCGGATACATTGCACAAGTCGCAGGTTATGAGTACAATGAAGGCACTAATAATGGTGGACTACTTGCAGTAAACAAATCGTCTGGAGAGATTGCATTGTTCAGACCAGATGAATTAATGAAACCAAATGCAAAAGATTTAATTAAAAACTTAAAGGAGAAACTAAGTAAAAATGAACCACCTGAAAAATGTTATGAGCCGATTCCTCACGACAAGACTGGAAACTTCAAGCTTCCTGTTGGGTGCGTGTACTGTCCTCATAAGTTTGTTTGTCATGCTGATTCTAATAATGGCAACGGACTCAGGGTGTTCAAGTATGCCAACTCAAATGTATTTATGACTACGGTAGCAAACTTACCAAAGGTTGAGGAGATAACGGAACAGTATGAACAGAAAAAAAATTAAAGTATTAAGACGAAGAGCAAAAGAGTTTTTGGTTTTATGGATGAAGTCTTTACTTCCAGAAGAAGAACAAAAGAAAGTTAATATTGATAATATATTAAGTTTAATGCCTACACAAACTCATTATATAAATAACTTTCAGTTACACTTAAGTGCTTGGTCTTTTAAATGGGTAATGAAAAGATTAAAAAGAAATCCACATTGGGCATTTGAAGATTTACAACAGAGTGCTACACCTAGTGCTAGACAATTAAGAAGAGAGAAAATGATAGATGAAGGTCCGATATCGCTCTAAGTTTGAAGAGAACATTGTTAAAGAGATTAAAAAGAAAAAGATAAAGTATAAGTATGAAGAGTATGAGATTGATTATGTTCAACCTGCTATTGATAGAACTTATCTTCCAGACTTATA